>Ga0209324_10000943_pt1 | contig 20137 bp, 15 predicted proteins | sample Rifsed19ft3_FD_184015 | JGI IMG/M metagenome (GOLD analysis project Ga0209324, IMG submission 184015) | Soil microbial communities from Rifle, Colorado, USA - sediment 19ft 3 (version 2) | ecosystem: Environmental > Terrestrial > Deep subsurface > Rock core/Sediment | place: Rifle, Colorado...
TAGCCTTAATTCCTACCCACTTCACCCTAACGACTTAAGGCTATGGGCTATCATGGCGGCGCTGCGCAGGGAAGCCACGCCCGAAGAGCTTTCCCAGCGCACCGGGATAGACCCCTGGTTTATGTATAAGTTCCAGAATATTGTGGACATGGAGAAAAAGCTTCTCTCCGAACCATTGACACCGGAGCTTTTATGGGAGGCAAAGAGGCTGGGCTTTTCCGATGAGCAAGTGAGCACTTTGGCCGACAGGTTGCCGGAGCAGGTAAGGCAGGCTCGCCACCAATGGCAAATCCGTCCGGTGTACAAGATGGTAGATACCTGTGCTGCCGAATTTGATGCCGAGACCCCTTATTTCTACAGCACTTATGAGAAGGAGAATGAAGCTGAACCCTTGGCAGAGAAGAAAGCTGTGGTTATCGGCAGCGGGCCTATACGCATCGGGCAAGGAATTGAGTTTGACTATTGCTGCGTTCATTCAGCCTGGGCGCTTCAAGAGATAGGAATAAAGAGCATCTTGGTCAATTCTAATCCTGAGACAGTCTCCACTGATTTTGACACCAGTAATCGCCTCTATTTCGAAGCGTTGGACGAGGAAAGCATCCGAAATATACTTGAGAATGAGAGTAACGACGGTTCTGCTCCACCTTCCATCGTCCAGCTTGGTGGACAAACACCTATTAATTTGGTTGGGGTCTTAGCTCGCAACAATCTACCCATACTTGGCTCGAGTGCCGAAGCCATAGACATAGCGGAAGACCGCCGCCGCTTTGAAAATTTCCTAGACAGATTGGGAATTCCTCAGCCACCGGGGGCTGGAGTAACATCCGTTGAAGAGGCATTAAATGTAGCTAAGACTTTGGGCTATCCGGTGTTGGTGCGCCCTAGCTATGTTCTGGGGGGACGGGCTATGGAAATCGTATATAACGAACCCGAGTTAATCCGATACCTGACGCTAGCTCTGGAGATGGACAGCCAGCATCCTGTGCTTATTGATAAATATTTCCAGGGTAAAGAAGTCGAGGTAGATGCCATTTGCGACGGGGAAAAGGTGCTTATTCCTGGTGTGATGGAGCATATTGAAAGAGCTGGCGTACATAGCGGTGATGCCCTGGCTATCTACCCGGGAATCAATCTCACTCAAGACGAAGTAAATTCCATGGTGGATTACACCATCAGAATTGGATTGGCTCTGGGAATTAAAGGGTTGATGAACGTCCAGATGGTAATCATGAGGGAAAATGGTCGCTCAACGGTATATGTTTTTGAAGTAAATCCCCGCGCCAGCCGAACCGTGCCTTTTATCTCCAAGGTAACCGGCGTGCCCATGGTAAGAATTGCCACTAAAGTCATGGCTGGGATTAGCCTCAAGGAGCAGGGCTATGAAGGCGGGTTATGGAAGAGACAAAAATTGGTAGGTATAAAGGCTCCCGTTTTCTCTATGGCCAAGTTGACTGGAGTAGATAGCTACCTGGGTCCTGAAATGAAATCCACAGGCGAGGTTATGGGGATTGATTACAGCTTTGAGGCAGCCCTGGTTAAGGCACTTTTAGCCTCTGGATTGATGCTACCTCAAGGAGGTAGTCTGCTACTTAGCATTGCCGACAAGGATAAAGATGAAGCCTCGCCTCTGATTAAGCAATTGCATGCCCTGCACCACGAGCTCTACGCCACGGAGGGGACTGCAGCGATGATTGAATCTATGGGGCTCCCGGTAAAAATGGTGACCAAGAAGCTAAGCGAGGGACATCCTAACGTTATTGATGTTATCCAAAATAACTCTGTGAGCGGAGTGATTAATACTATCACGGGAGGGCGCATTCCACTAAAAGATGGTCTAGATATCAGGCGTGCCGCGGCAGAAAAGAGGATACCATGCTTCACCTCATTAGATACTGCTCGGGTAGCTATAGGAGCGTTAGCAAATAGTAGACAAATCTTTAACGTTCAACCACTCAGGGAGTACTTAAAGAGGGGAAAATGACGAGCAGAGTATGGATAAATCCGTAGCATGAAACAAGCCTTGTGCTCCGTGGCTTCTAATGTGGAGGTCGCGCCCGGCATACACCTCATGTGGATTGAGACGCCAGATATAGCAGTGGCGGCTCTGCCCGGGCAATTCATTACAGTGCGGTGTGGAGATTTTACATTACGCCGCCCTTTCAGCATTCATCAGGCTTCTTCCCGGGAGATTGCCCTCCTATTCAAGGTAGCGGGCAAAGGCACCCTCTGGCTGTCACAGCGACAGAAGGGTGATAGGATAGACATTTTCGGCCCTCTAGGTAAGGGGTTTAGTATTCCCCCGACAAAGTCGGGACAATCTAAGCACTTGTTGCTGGTAGCTGGGGGAATTGGCATCGCCCCGCTTGTCCTTTTGGCTCAGCGTGCTTCATCTCAGCACCAGATGACTCTAATTCATGGGAAGACCACTGCTGCTCAGCTCTATCCTTTTTCTTCCGCGGGTAAGAAGCAAACCAAACTCTCGCCTTTACCAAACGGAGTTCAATTTATCCCCGTCACCGAGGATGGCAGCATGGGCAAGAAAGGCATGGCTACAGATATTCTGCCTGACTTCTTGGACTGGGCTGACCAGATATATGCCTGTGGACCAGTGGATATGTATAAGGCGATGGCCCTCACCCTTAATCCCTCTCCCTTGAAGGGAGAGGAAAAAGGTGAGGGTGAGAAGCGAAGCAATCTCAAACTAAGAAAATGTCAGGTTTCCCTTGAGGTGAGGATGGGATGTGGTTTTGGAGCTTGCTATGGCTGTACTATAAATACCAAGAAGGGTTTAAAACAGGTATGCCGTGATGGACCTGTATTTGAGTTAGGCGATATCATATGGCGGGAGGTAAGGATATGACTGTAGTCACTAAAGACATCACCCTTCAATCCAAAGGCAATTGCGACATTATCGATATAACCTCTCGGGTGGCCAAGAATGTCGAGGAATCTGGGGTTAATAGCGGAATAGTCACTTTGTTTATAGTCGGTTCAACGGCCGGAATAACCACCATAGAGTACGAGCCAAATCTACTCTCCGATTTTAAGAATATGTGGGATAGAGTGATACCCCAGAATATTCCTTATAAGCATAATAAAACTTGGGAGGAGGGCAATGGTCATTCCCACGTGCGTGCTTCCACGCTTGGAGCTTCACTAATAATACCTTTTGTGAATAAGAGGTTAACTCTGGGCACCTGGCAGCAGATAGTTTTCGTAGATTTTGATAATCGCCCCAGGTCCAGAAAGATCGCTATTCAGATATTAGGTGAATAAGCATATATCATGTGCATATACGAGCTTCCCTAATATCTTTCGAAGTCTAGCGCCTACATTGGTAATCAGATACCTTGCAGGACTTCATTCCGTCTGGTGAAGACCTTCAAATCATAAGTCAGATATTTACACCTGATGCCATGCCAATCTTTATATTCAGAATTCTGCGCTAACGTGCAAAGGCGTTTTAGTATCAAGTAACATATTCCCATAGCAGGTCTCGACCGCATGTTAATGTGATTCGATGTGACAAAGATACCGTTATTCTTCATAATCTTGGTTATACATCTTAGATAATGTACCAAACTCAATTGAATACACAATTTAGGGAACAAATAGTAGAGCGATTCACTTTGAATAATGACATCAACGGTATTATTTGGAAAATAAGCCTGCTTAAATAGTTCTACTATGTCTGCTTCAATAATGTTTACATTCTGGCAACATTTGCAATTTTCTTTCGCCCTCTTAACGGCAGTTTTTGATATGTCTATACCCAATACGTTGGCCTCTTGAAACGCTCTTCCCAGTATCAATGTATGAGCTCCTTCGGCACATCCTATTTCGAGAATATTCTGTGGGTGAGGAGCATATTGTTTGATAGCCTCTAGCTGCCTAACGTATTTTCTTCTTTCGTACTTACATGAGAAGTACCTCCAAGGATCTTCCTTCTTAAATCTTCCCTCAAAATATCTTTCACCGAATATCATCTTAATATCTTCGCAAATTGAGAGTCATGCTGATTAGCTTTGTGCTGTTCCATTCAAGGCGACTTCCTGCAATGTTATGAAACTTGCTCCTTTAGTATGGAGATAGTCTATTGTCCTGTTTAATCTGTTCAATGCCTTATCACCGGTGGCGAATCTCATGTCGAATCTGACATTCGATATTTCAACCAGCTCCCAAGGATGGCAATTCAGAACCACCAACGGCAAGGAACGAAGACATAGACTTAGCACAGGCCGGGAAAGCCAGACGGGCAAACGAAGAAAGCTAGATGGTAAGGTATTATGAATTCTTGTAAGGCTGGAATTACTATGTCTAGGGGCTCGTTTATAGCTCGCTTTCGAAGAATCGTAGACATATCCAATTTCCTCTAAGATGGCGAGGGTTTGCGCGGTCAGTTTGAAATTCGGCGCTCTGAATCCCGGAGGCTTTGTCCCCGTTATCTCCTGCAAAATCTCCGTTGCCTTCTGAATCCGCTGTCGCTGCTCCTCCACAGCCAACCTATCAAACCTTTCGTGCTCATATCCATGACACGAAACCTCATGCCTTTGAGAAATCTCAGCAATAAGTCCAGGAAATCCTTCGGCAGCTAATCCCGTTACAAAAAATGTAGCTGGCACATCATGTTTAGCAAGAACTTTCAGCATTAATGGTAGTCCTTTCTCTACACCCTGCCATGTGTCGAGAAAGGGTGGAGCATCTTGTTCAACGTCAATAGTAAGAGCAATTTGAGCCATTTTCTTGTAACACTTCTTCATAAACCCTGAGTGTCCGCTCGGCAGCCATTTCCCAGGTAAACCTGCTAGCGGTTTCCACAGCGTTTGCGCTAATCGTCTTCGCTAGCTCCTTATCTTGAATCAAACAAATTATTGCCCTTGCCATAGCACTACCGTCTCCTGGAGGATATAGGAGCGCATTGAAACCATCTTGGAACACTTCAGGGACTCCACCTGCGTTTGAGCATACCACTGGCACACCCGCAGCTGAAGCTTCCAGCAATGACAGCCCAAATGATTCCATTTTAGAGGGTAAAACAAAAACATCTGCCACTGCCATGAGTTGAGCGACTTTTTCTTTTGTCAGTGCCCCCACCAAGAATACAGAATTTGTAATGTTCAAGTCCCTGATCTGGCGAGACAGATTAGGGACTTGAAGACCAGAGCCAGCAATAACCAGCTTGGCATCTGGAACGACTTTTAATACCCTGGCAAAGGCTGATATGAGCAGATCGGGGTTCTTCCGCTTGATCAGACGCAACGCTGTCACTACAAGAGGCTCGTCACCAATGCCCAGCTCCTTTCGCATTACGAAAGCGTCTATTGCCCCATTGAAGCACGATAGATCAACACCATTTGGGACAATGGTTATTCTTTTTTCGGGAAAGCCCAACAAACGGCAGAAGTGCGCCGATGCCCGGCTTACAGCTATCAGACGATCAGCTTTCCTGAGTGCCCAGCCCAGGGGGCGCTGCATGAATATTAAAAAAGATGATTCCATCACTGTGTGGCAGGTCAAGACACAAGGAATCTGGTGTCTATGTGCAAAACGAATCACCATCAGCGCCATAGAGGAATAAATGTCCAACCCGTGGACCACATCAAATTGCCCATCCAGGATATATTTATGGCAGCGGCGAAAAAGAAATGGCGAGGCGGCACGGTGGGGATCTTTTAGCACCAAGCCTTGCACTCGTTTGACTTTAACCCCAGCAATTTCTTCTTCTTCAGGTTGGCCAGGATGCGCATGTGTAATCACCACAGTTTCTATACCTAACTTAACCAAGTCAAGACTTAACTCAAAAGCATAATGAGCAGCACCACCTATATCAGGGTAATACTCGTCACCAACTAATGCTACACGCATCTTTGCCTAGCCTCGAACTTCAGGTTTTCTTGCCATCTTGACTCCCAGATAGGAGAAGATTCCAGCCCCTACTACAGTGCTCAAAACAAACGAGATTCCTCGCTCGATCACTGTTGCTGCCATTGCCAGATTTAGAGGAACACCAAAAAGGGCAAAAATCGAAATTAATGACCCTTCAACAAAAACCAAGCCGCCTGGTAGAAATGGAATGAGACCAACGATACTCGGAAGTGAGGAGGCAACTAAAAGCATGGAAATTGGGGGATGATAGCCCAAGGCTAGGAATATAGCGTAAAGTCGAAAAATGTCAAGCACCCCGAGTACTAATGTCAAACTCCCTATCAACAACATCTTCTTCCATGTGTCTACCGTAGCATAAGAACTTGAATAGAAAGTCTCAATTACTTCTATCATTTCTTGAGCATTCCTGCGCTTTCCAAACCAACCGAGAACACGGTTTGTAATGCGGTTTACACCCTTGACTGCAATTCTTTTCTTGAAAAAGAGGCGGGGAAGAAAGACTGTTCCGAGAGCGATTAAAACCCATGCCACTGTAAAAATCAAGCTTAACTTGAGTGACCCTTTCCCAAATCGCAAAAGCAAGCCCGCCATTAAAAACGAGAGAATAACCAGGGGAGTAAGAGCGTGCTCACCAATGGAGGAGGCCATAGCCGACGAATAACTCGTATTCTCCAACTTATGCAGCATATAAACTCTTCCGAATGGGTCACCACCAACACGTGCTCCAGGAGTAATATTATTAAGGAAAATGGTTGCGCAAATGATCAGATAACGAGTACCAAAGCTTATTCTACAGTTTATGCAAGAAAGTGCCGCTTGCCAGCGGCTGGCCCAAAGCCCCACGCTAAGAAAATATATGGCTATGGCTGATGCGATAAGTAAGCCGTTGGCTCCCCTGACAGCTGCAAACATTTGATAAAAATTCTCATGCGTTAAAAGCCATCCACCTATTGCCATGAGAACAATAGCGAGAACCGCTATGAAAACCGCCTTACGCAGGTTTATCTTTGGCTTATACTCATTCATGCTAACACCAAACTTGCCACCGGCGCCAAATTTTGGCAACAGTCCGTTAAAAATATGAACAACATGTGACTACAAGTGGAGCCTGAAACAATGACCAACACTTGAGAGCTAACTTGTTACTGTGCTTACCGGTTTTAGTCGCCAAAGCTATTTTTTAAAAACCCATCCTAAACCATATATTTTAGCTTGTTCTAACAGTTTATGGAAGAGGAATTAAACCACCTAAAACCTGACTGAGACGAGAGCGTTGCCACACGTCTCAGATTTACCACAGAAATGCTCACTTTAACCATCACTGTCGTACGTAGTCAGTACCAGAAAGATTGCTATCCAGCTATTAGGTGAGTAAGCAAAATTATAGGATACCCCCGCGAAATGCCGCCTGAATCTTCCGTCCGATTCACCCCTCATTCCTATTTAAAACGGCAAGCAATTCCGCCAGGGGCAAGGTATTTAATATATGCTGCGGCTCACACCAAGCCCGCCGAGCCACACCAACCCCGAATCGCATAAAGCCCAGATGAGCAACGCTATGAGCATCGGTCCCGATGGCGAGCTTTACTCCCAAATCTCGAGCACGAAAAGCGTGGATATCCTTTAAATCGAGGCGGTCAGGCATGGCGTTAATCTCCATAATCTTTTTATACTTAGCTGCTGCCTGGAAGACGGCTTCTAAGTCTATGGCTACGGGCTCACGCTCTCCTATAAGGCGGCAGGTAGGGTGGGCAATCATATTAACATCGGGATTTTCTATAGCATTTATTACCCTCCGGGTCATCTTTTCCTCGCTTTGGTTCATGGCGGAGTGCACAGCAGCAATCACCATATCCAATTCAGATAGAATTTCGTGTGGCAGGTCTAAGCTACCATCCGCCCGAATATCAACTTCGCTGCCCGTAAGCACATGGATTCCGGTTAGACGCTCGTTAAGAGCTTTGATTTCAGCAACCTGCTGTCTCAACCTCTCCACATCAAGACCATGAGCAATACCACGTCCAGCAGAATGGTCTGTGACTGCAATATATTGATAGCCCATGTCTTGAGCAGCCAGAGCCAGTTCCTCGATGGAATTATGCCCATCGCTCCATTCAGTATGCGTATGAAGGTCTCCCTTTATGTCAGATAACTCCACAAGCTTTGGTATAGCTCCTTGTTCAGCCTTTTCTATCTCACCCTGGGCTTCCCTGAGTTCAGGCGGAATATACTGAAGTCCCAGTCGATGATAGAATTCCTCCTCCGTAGAAAATTTTTCCAGCTTGTCTGTAGCTACAACGGTTATCCCATATTCACTCAGTTTTAATCCCTGCTTATGCCATCTTTCTCTCAAGGAAATGTTGTGCTGTTTGCTGCCGGTAAAATATTGAAGTAGAGAACCGAAGGAGTCATGCTCCACCATCCTCAAGTCAACTTGCAATCCGCCGCTGACAATAACGCTGGCCTTGGTCGACCCCTGGGCCAGCACCTGCCTTACATGAGGCAGGGCCACAAAAGCATCTATAACCCCCTTGGGGTTATCGGCAGTGCCCATCAGGTCAATATCGCCTACTGTTTCTCGAAAGCGCCGTAAGCTGCCGGCGGCAGTGAGATTTCTCACGCCGAGGACAGAGCGGAGGGCACCTATAATTTCCTCGACAATGGGCAAAGCCTCGCCAATAGGGATGCGCTGGTCTTTGCGGCGCAATGCCTGGATCTGGTGCAGGATATTATCAGCGGTCTTTTCGCCAAGGCGGAAGAGTTTAGCTACTCGCCCCTCATTAATTGCTCGCTCCAATTCATCTACCGAGCTTATTCCCAATTCGCTGGAAAGCTTGTTAGCCGTCTTGGGGCCAATCCCGGGTATAGCCAGGAGATTGGTTATCCCCTGGGGGAACTCCGCCTTCAGATTCTCGTAATAACCCAGCTTGCCAGTGGTTATCAGTTCGGTGGTCTTCTTGGCTATTGCCTCACCCACGCCGGGAATGCTCTGTAAGTCCTCCCCTTCCTCAATCATAGCTTTTAATTCCCGGGGGTAGTGCTCGATAGCACGGGCTGCCTTCTGATAAGCGCGAATCTTAAAGACATTCTCCCCTTTAAGCTCCAGAAGGTCAGCAATATCCTGAAGTACCTTAGCCACCTCGCTGTTTTTCATACCTTCGCTCTCCGTCTCCCCCCCTTATTTATTATACCCTTGTTTCCCAAGCCTGTGGCAGTTGAAAGTGCTTTCCATCTTCTCACTCCGATGAAATCGAAGCTCCAAGTCATTGTCCTAAGTAATAAAGGCCGTCGGGCATCTTTACGTCTTGGCATCCATGTTGGGGCGGTTATTGCCAACCTGATGAACCAGGCAACCACAAAATCCGGAGCCGGAACATATAGAACTAGGGGGCGGAGATAAATTTAAACCGCGAGGCAGAAAAGATTAAAACTTCCAGCAGCCACTCACCAATCATTCCACTTTGTAGACCTTGCACAGGAAGCCTCTTAAATTAGCAGAGCCCATCTCTCGGTTAAAGGGCGGCTTATCGTTGGTCAGAATGTTAACATTGGATTCTGTCCAACCATATAATTCAGATACCCCTCTCTCGGGAAACCACCAACCATAATCAACACCGACTACTCTGGGATCGATACTGGCTGTCAAAGTAGCTTTCTGCCTTATCCGGCCTCTCCTGGTTTCGATGTACACCCAGCCGCCCTCCTTTATTCCCAGCTTACCTGCCGTTTCGGGGTGAATCATAACAATTGGCTCGGGATGGCTATTTCGCAAAGAAGCTATTTGCCGACCTCCACTGTGTCGGTAGGGTTTCCGTTTCCAAGTAATAAATATTAACGGATACTCTTTAGCCAGTTCAGGGTCGCTATAAGGTGTCTCAGGCGGCTCATAGTATGTGGGTAAGGGGTCAAATCCCCATTTTTTCAGTTGGTTTGAGTATAACTCAACCTTGCCTGAAGGTGTTTTAAAGCCATCTTTTTCGTATCTTCGGTACTTGTCGGGCTGCTTCCCTTTACCAATAAACAGACCTATTTCCTTGAACTCCTTAAAGGTTACGCCTATCGGTTCCAAAATAGCATCCCAAAAATCGTCAATACTATCCCAAAAATACTCTTCCAGCCCCATCTTTTTGGCCAGCCCGTTTATTATCTCATGGTCTGAACGACACTCTCCAATCTGGGCAACCTTTCGCTGAATCTGAACTACTGCGCCATTGGGGAGCATCTGAATACCGTCATACTCGAGATAGCTGGCTGCGGGGAATACTATATCAGCTAAAGCTGCTGTCGGCGTCATAAACATGTCCGATACTGCTAAAAAATCCAGCTTTTTGAGCGCCCGGTATGCCTCCTTAACATCAGGCCAACATGACAGGGGGTTAGACGCCTGAACAAAGGCAGCGCGAATATGATAAGGTTCTCCATGCAGGACAGACTTTATGAACGACTGAGGAAGAATATAACGCACGTCTGGCAACATATTCATGTCAGCTCCAACCCTCTTCTGTCGTTTCTTCCCCGGTATCTTGTCACGGAGCTCCATTTGAGCTGACCAGCGCCCCAAAACGCCAATTTCTGAAGATTCAGTGTCCCCGAATCGGTAGCCTGAACCACGCGACTCCATTTCTCCGCCGGGTACGCCCAAGTTACCGGTTATCGCCATCAGGATTGAGATAGCACGGGAGGCCTGAAAGCTATTAACGTTGTGGTCAAGAGCATTACCCCACTCTATATGCCCCGGCTTGCTGGTCGCATACAATCTGGCGGCTTTGGTAATCTGGTCCGCAGGAACCCAGGTTATCTCTGCCACCTTCTTTGGAGAGTAGTCCTGAACATGGGTCTTAAGCTTATCGAAACCAACCGTCCATTTATCAATGAAATCTTTATCATAAATGCCCTCGTTGATTATCACATTTATCATCGCCAGTGCCAGGGCTAGGTCTGAGCCCGGTCTGACTCGCAGCCACATGTCTGCCATCGTGGTGGCTTTTGTCTCCCGAGGGTCTATGGCAATCAGCTTTGCCCCCTTCTTCACTGCCTGGACAAGGCCTTTGTGTCTACCAAAATGTGTCTCGGCATCGTTGGCACCCCAAGATATAATGCATGCCGGGGGATATCCATAATCAGCACCAGGAAAGAAGCCAAAGGTCAATTCGGCAGCCACTATTCTCGGCATATGACAAACGTATTCAGCGCAGACCACATTGGGCGTGCCAAAGGCGTTAGCCAACCGCACCAAATGAGTATCCATCGGTCCCTTTGCCGACCCCTGCACCATAACTACTGCCTCTGGACCATACTCCTGCTTCACTTTATTCAGTGCCTCAGCCGTCAGATTAAATGCCTCGTCCCATGAAATTCTCTGCCACTTGCCTTCACCCCTCCCTCCATCTCTTCTGAATGGGTAGGCTAACCGATCGGGGTGATAAAGGTATTCCAAGGAAGCCCGACCTATTGGACATAAACTACCTTGGTTTAGTGGACTCTCGGTGTCTCCTTTTATGCCAACCGCCTTACCCCTTTCCAAAGTGACCAACACGCCACAATTACCCACGCACAGACCACACACGCTCTTTACTACCCGGGTTGTTGCCATTACTTGGACGCGTCCTTCAACAGTCCTATAATAAATCCGTCCATTTATTTTTACAGGCATATGCAACACCCCCTAAAACTAACTAAATACAGTCTAAGCGCCGTGCGATTACCCGTCAATCACCCATGAGTAACCCTACCTTCGTAGGGGAGAGGCTTGTCCCCTCTCAATTTGCGGTAGCACACAAGAGGCTCCCCTCCAGAGGCTCTGATGAGATTGCCACGCGGAGTTTACCCTGAGCGGAGGCGAGATTTCTTCACCTGCGGCTCAGAATGACACCCCTGTCATTGCGAGGAGCCAAAGGCGACGAAGCAATCTCGGTGGGGACAGGGGATTGCCACGCTCTTGTTACGATTATCGGGTTGTATGATTTAAGAAACGGCAGTATCGCATCGATTACGAATTTCCTCCTGTCGGGCGCATGCGAATTTGTTTTCCAGGCATTTAGCTGCACTAAATCAGTTGCCACTTGAACCGATTGCCCAAATAGTCGTTTGTGGTATACTAATGCCCTTAGAAGACACTTGGGACCCCCGGACTAATAAGAAGGCGTAATCCGTCGTAACCGTAATGCGAAAGTACATCGAAGACATCAGAAACATCAAAAACAGGATGTTGTGGGGCTATGACCTAAATCTTTTGGCGGTGGTCAGCATATCCACGCTGGTATTAATCCTAGCACGTTACTATCGTTTACACATCGATTTTCCCAAGGCAACGGAGCTCATTTATTATCTGCTTATCCCGCTGGCCGCGGGTTTCCTGTTTTTCCGGGATAAGCCCTGGGATTTTGGCATCCGCATTGGCCGCTGGAAACAGGCGATAATCATAACCGCAGTCTGCCTGGCTGCCATGGCTGGGATTCTCTACGCCGTCACCAGAAGGCCTGATTTTTACTCTTACTACCACAAAGCTTTTATAGACTGGCCCAAATTCCTGCGCGACGCCGCACTATACATGTTTGCCTGGGAATTTATATTCCGCGGATATATGCTGTTTGGGCTGGAGAGGTCGATAGGTAAACACGCTATTGTTGTACAGACCATTCCTTTTGTGCTGCTCCATTTTGGCAAGCCCTTTTTAGAGACGCTGGCCTGCATCCCTGGCGGCTTCATTATGGGTTACGTGGCGTACAGAACGAGGTCATTTTTGCCTTGTTTCGTCATTCACTTCGGCAGCTACGTAATGTGTTATCTCTTTGCTTACTAGAGCATTTATGCAGTTCTGACGTTATGCCTAGAACGGTAAGTAGGGGAGTATCTTATCAGGGTACAGGGCGAACATGATGCCGATGAGTATCGGCCAGTGGGCAATGTACATCACCAGAGGATGTCTTCCCGGGAATGCCAGCACTGAGGCAACCGGGTGGCTGAAATCAGGAATATTGAAGCTTCTATTCCCTTGCGGATATAGCATTTTCCCGCCAAACATCCCCACAAGAAATATGCCAAAACACGGCAGCAGCGGCCAGTAATCCATCGTGTTGAAGTGATATGGCCTTAGCCCCAGCCAGAGCAGCCAGGGAAAGTCAACAAAAATCCTTTGTTCCAGTAGGTAAATGCCTAGTGCTATCAGAGCAGCACCGAGTATCAAATTGATATAGCGGAATCTTAAAAAGAAAGGCGCGAGTATGAACGCAATCCCGAAGAAGTGGAGTATGCCAAATCGGACATATTCTTCTCTGGCGATTAGCCATGTTAGCAGAGTAATCACCATGCCCCATCCGAATATTTTCAGGCCTCTGAGCATGAAGCTCGACATTTTCTTCGATGCTCTGGAGTGGCTGATTGTCAGCGATACTCCAGCAAGGGAGACAAAAACGCTGACATTTACGATGGTAATCCACCACCAGAACCCTTTATACGCGCCGGGCACGCCGGTGTTTTGGATACCAAGGTAGTTAAGCACAAAGAGTACGTCGAAGACTATCATTATTATTATGGCGATGGTGCGTACGACGTCTATCTCCCAGAAACGTTTATGCGTACTTATATAACCAGTAGTTGTGCGTGTCATTCGTTAAGTTACTGCCACGATTGTATCATCCCTTGAGCAATCACTCAACATCAATGCTTGCGCTGGCTTTTTCTATGGTAGTTGAATGACTGATTTTGAGTTAGATCGCCAAAACAGGCTGGCAATCACTTGAGCAGTGCCTTCCTGCCAATAACCTCATGCCCGACATACCACCTCCGGATAGCCTCGACTACCTCATCGGGGCGATCCAGAACTCTTAAGAGGTCGAAATCACTCTCATCGACATACTTCTTGGATAAGACGGAGCTCCGCAGCCAATCCAGAAATCCCTTCCAAAATTCGCTTTTGAACAATACTACGGGAAAAGGTTTTATCTTATGGGTCTGTATGAGGGTTAGTATCTCTGTCACCTCGTCAAGCGTGCCCAGGCCACCCGGCATTATGACAAAGGCCACGGCGTATTTCACCAGCATGACTTTGCGAGTAAAGAAGTGATTGAACGTTATCGACCTTGTGGTGTAGGCATTACAGACCTGTTCTTCGGGAAGGGAGATATTCAGCCCGACCGATGCGACCCCAGCCTTGAGTGCACCTTTGTTGGCTGCCTCCATTACGCCCGGCCCCCCACCAGTTACAATTGAGAAGCCCGACTGTCCAAGCCGATAGGCTATTTCTTCTGTCTCGGTATATAGCTCATCATCCACTCCCAATCTAGACGAACCATATATGGTCACTGCCGGCTCGATACCGGAGAGATTATCAAAGCCCTCTACAAATTCTCCTATTATTCGAAACATCCGCCAGGATTCTTCTTTGGCCAGTTCATTTATCTCATATCCGTACGACATATCGCCTCCCTTTAAAAAGCACACATGGCACCGAGACGAACCGATTAGACCGGCTGGTGCAGCCTTGACCTTGTATTTTATCACCGTTTGCTTTATGCCAGCAAACTGTATGCCCGGACAAAGCAATAGTTGTTTCTGTCTTGATTTCTCTTGTTGATGCAGGATATAATTCGTCGTTTAGGAATGAAAATTGCCATCAGTGGTAAAGGGGGGGTAGGCAAAACAATGTTAGCCTCTATCCTTTCCACCATACTTACCCAGTTTGGTTACTCTGTTCTGGCCATAGATGCCGACCCAAATGCCACCCTGGCCACTGCTCTCGGCTTTCCCCACCCCGAAAAGATAACCCCGATATCTGAGATGGGAGACTTGATTGAAGAAAGGACAGGGGCACGTCCTGGCCAGGCAGCATCTTACTTCAAATTAAATCCCAGAGTTGATGATATACCGGAAAAGTATTGGGTGGAGCATAATGGAATCAAATTAATGGTGATGGGGCGGTTAAAGAAGGGTGGTAGTGGTTGTTATTGTCCCGAAAATGCCTTACTGGAGGCTTTAATTGCCCACATACTCCTGCGGAGGGATGAAGTAGTTATAATAGATATGGAGGCCGGGGTCGAGCATCTGGGGCGGGCGACAGCGAGAGCCGTGGACAAGATGATTATTGTGGTGGAGCCAGGTAAAGGAAGTATTGAAACAGCCTACAGGATAAGAGAACTGGCAAAAGACATAGGTTTGAAAAATATCGCGGTGGTAGCTAACAAGATTCGCAGTGAACAGGACAGGAATTTTCTTATTTCCGCCATGCCCGATTTTGAATTTCTGGGCTTTATCCCCTACGACCAGAGCATAATAGAAGCTGGTCTGGGTAATTTCCCTCTCATCAATGCCAGCCCAGAGGTCATCAGCCAAGTGCAGGATATTGCGGCACGCCTTAGTGCCGTTAAGTCGGGAATCATCGGTAAACCGATAAATTAAGAAAGGAGGGTTAGATGACGGCGAAGATAATTTCGGGAAACGACGTAGCCAAAGAAATCAGAGCTGAGCTGAAAGAACGGGTGACCAAGCTCAAAGAACGGGGTGTAACGCCGGGCCTGGTCATGATACGCGTGGGAGAGGACCCGGGGTCTGTTTCCTACGTCGCGGGCAAGGAAAAGGCGGCCGAGGAGATAGGCGTGTGGTCCCAAACCATCGTCTTTCCTGAGAGCGCCTCGGAGAAGGAACTCCTCTCCAAAGTGAAGGAAATGAATAAAGCAAAGCACGTTGATGGCATACTCGTTCAATTGCCCTTGCCAAAACACATCAACACGGATAAAGTGCTAACTCTTATCGACCCAGCTAAAGACGTGGATGGCTTCCACCCTGTCAACGTGGGCAAGATGCTCATCGGAAATCCCTATTTCATGCCCTGCACACCACATGGCGCAGTGGAGTTAATGATACGCAGCGGCAACCCCCCTGAAGGCAAACACGTGGTCATATGCGGTCGAAGTAACATAGTAGGCAAGCCTCTCATGGCCATGCTGGTGCAGAAAAACAAGCGTGCCAATGCCACTGTGACCGTCGTCCACACCGGGACTAAGAACATGGCTGAAATCACCAGACAGGCAGATATTCTGGTTGCTGCAATGGGCTCTCCGGAGGTCATTAAACCGGACATGGTAAAGGAGGGGGCAGTGGTTATCGATGTGGGTGTAAACCGAGTGGGATGGAAACCCAGCAAGACGGACCCCACCAAGCAGGTCCCTGACCTCAGGGGGGATGTAGAGTTCGAGACAGTTAAAGAGAAAGCCAGCGCTATTACCCCGGTGCCGGGAGGGGTGGGCCCAATGACTATCACCATGCTTATGGTCAACACCGTAGTAGCGGCTGAGCGCAGGGCTGAGCGTATTAGAAAATAATAAATTTAAAATCTAGAGATTATAGAGGAGGTCATCATGGCTTACGATGCAACAAAAATGAAGGACTGGGAGATTGCAGAGGCGGCGGAAAAGAACATGCCCACCCCCGAGGATTGGCAAAAGAAGCTTGGATTGCAAAAGGACGAGGTTAGTCCCTATGGGAGAATAAGCAAACTGGATTTCCTGAAAATCATCGACCGCCTCAAGAAGAAGCCGGACGGCAAGTACATTGAGGTGACCGCTATTACTCCCACGCCACTGGGCGAGGGTAAAACAACTTCCCTGATGGGTCTCGTGGAGGGGCTAGGCAAACGGAAGCAGAATGTGATGGGCTGCATCCGCCAGCCCTCGGGTGGACCCACTATGAATATCAAAGGAACTGCTGCTGGCGGCGGCAATGCGCTATTAATTCCCATGACCGAATTCTCCATGGGACTTACCGGCGACATCAACGCGCTCATGAATGCCCATAACCTGGCCATGGTAGCGCTTACTGCGAGAATGCAGCACGAGCGCAACTATGATGATGCCGAACTGGCCAAACGTAACCTACGCCGGTTGGATGTTGACCCGACCAGAGTGGAATTCGGCTGGGTTATGGACTTCTGTGCCCAGACTCTCAGAAACATCATCATCGGCATCGGTGGCAAGATGGATGGCTTTCTGATGCAGTCCAAGTTCGGCATTGCGGTAAGCTCTGAAATCATGGCTATGCTCTCCATAGTCAATGACTTGGCAGACCTGCGTAAGAGGATGGACGAAATCACCCTCGCCTACGATAAAAAAGGTAACCCGGTTACCACCCGTGACCTTGAAGTTGGAGGCGCTATGACCGCTTTTATGTGCAACGCCATTAACCCCACTTTGTGCTGTACCGCAGAGTATCAGCCCATTCTGGTGCACGCCGGTCCCTTCGCCAATATCGCTGTGGGTCAAAACTCCATCATCGCCGATCGCGTTGCCCTCAAGATGGCAGACTACGTTGTCACCGAAAGCGGCTTTGCTGCTGACATTGGCTTTGAGAAGTTCTGGAATGTCAAATGCCGCTACAGCGGCCTCAAACCACACGTATCAATACTGGTTGCCACCATCAGGGCATTGAAGATGCACGGCGGTGGTCCCAAGGTTGTGGCTGGACTGCCTCTCCCTGACGCCTACACCAAAGAAGACCTGAAGACCCTAGAGAAGGGGCTTGCCAACATGGTGCACCATATCAATACCATTAAAACGGCAGGCATCAACCCGGTGGTGTGCATCAACTCCTTCCATACAGATACTAAGGCTGAGGTCGCCATGGTTCGCAAGGCAGCCGAGGCGGCCGGGGCACGTTGCGCTTTCAGTGAACACTGGCTCAAGGGTGGCGATGGAGCACTGGAGCTTGCTGATGCTGTGATGGAAGCCTGCCAAGATAAGAATGACTTCAAATTCCTTTATCCCAACGAAATGAAGTTACGCGACAGAGTGGCCAAAATCGCCAAGGTCGTTTACGGTGCCGATGGTGTGTCCTGGACACCTGAAGCCGAAGCCAAGGCAAAGGAATTTGAAGCAGACAAGAAATATGATGAGTACGCCACTATGATGGTGAAGACCCACCTGAGCCTGACACATGACCCGGCCATTAAGGGTGTCCCCAAGGGATGGACGCTGCCTATCCGGGATGTGTTGATTTATTCCGGGGCGAAATTCCTCTGCCCCTGCGCCGGGACAATCAGCCTGATGCCAGGCACCAGCTCTGATCCTGCCTTCAGAAGAATAGACGTTGATACGAAGACCGGCAAAGTGCAGGGGCTCTTCTAAAGGACGATTGGCTTAACTTAACAAGGTAAACCATCCTCTCCCTTTAAAGGGAGAGGATGAAGGTGAGGGTATTGGTAAAACCCAAGACCGTCTCTTTAACCATCAATGGCCAGCAAATAAGAGCCCTCGAGGGTGAGAAAATATTATGGGCAGCTCTGGATAACGACATCTACGTTCCCAACCTTTGTGCCATTCGGGAAAAGAGCGAGCCTTTTGCTTCTTGCCGTCTCTGCTTTGTGGAGGTTGAAGGTAAGGATAACCCGGTTACAGCCTGCACTACACCTGTAACCGAAGGCATGGTAGTTAATACCCAAGGGGCAAAGGCATTGAGGCTAGTCCGTACCGCTTTAGAATTGCTCCTGTCTAGCCATCCTGTGGATTGCGCTCATTGTCTAAAAAATGGTTCTTGTGAACTTCAGAGGATAGCTAAGCATCTCCGCGTGAAGCTAAAAACAAAAAGGTTCAGGAAAATCCTGCCTGAGCTACCTATAGATTCCACCAGCCCCCTGTTCATTTATGACCCTAATAAGTGTGTGCTTTGCGGCAGATGCGTTTGGGTATGCCAGGAAAAACTGGGTAAAGGAACCATCGGTTTTGCTTATCGTGGCTTCCGGAGGATGGTCACCACTTTTGGAGATGAGCCTATGGGTAGGTCTCGTTGTCAAGACTGTAGCGAGTGTGTTGCCGTTTGTCCTGTTGGCGCCCTCGTATTTCGTAAGGTTATGTAAAGCTCTTCATCTTTATTAATCTATGCCATCTCGCCCCAGTTTCTACCCATCTTGATATCTATCTTCACGGGGACACGAAGCTCGAAAGCTCTAGGCATAAGTTCACTAACCAAAGATTTCATTTCCGCCACTTCCTCCTCGGGCACTTCAAAGAGCAATTCATCGTGTATTTGTAACAGCATCTTGCTCTTAAGATTCCGCTTCTCCATTTCCCGGTGTAGATTTATCATGGCAATTTTAATGATATCGGCGGAACTGCCCTGCACCGGGGCATTTATAGCCATGCGCTCCGCAGCTTCCCTGACCATTCGGTTAGAGGAATTAATTTCGGGTAGGAACCGCCGCCTCCCCACCACCGTTTGCACATAGCCCAGCTTGCGGGCTTGCTCTTTGGTTGCCTCGAGATATTCCTTCACCCTAGGATATCTCTCAAAATACAGGGCGATAAATTGAGAGGCTTCTTCCCGGCTGAGATTGGTGGCTTGCTCCAATCCGTAATCGCTCATGCCATAAACCACTCCGAAATTGACTGTTTTGGCATTTCGGCGCATCTCAGGAGTCACCTCATCCCTGGGAACGCCGAAGAGTGTAGAGGCGGTCGTGGCGTGGATATCTTCATCTTGAGCAAAAGCAGCAATGAGGCCGGGGTCCTGAGAGAGATGAGCCAGGACTCTGAGGTCAATCTGGGAATAGTCGGCGCTTAAAAGGTACGCCCCGGGCGGAGCGATAATGGCTCTTCTTATCTTATTCCCCATCTCGCCCCTTACAGGTATATTCTGGAGGTTGGGGTCACTGGAGGAGAGTCGGCCAGTCGCTGTGCCCGTCTGGTTAAAATTAGTATGCACCCTCCTCGTCTTATGGTTAATAAGCGCCGGCAGGGCATCAACATAGGTTGACTTGAGCTTACTGAGTTGGCGGTATTGCAGTATGAATTCAATTACAGGATGAACGCCTCTCAACGCTTCCATAACCGAGGCTTCGGTGGAATAGCCGGTTTTCGTTTTGCGAGACTGGGGTAGCCTGAGCTCCCCAAAAAGCACCTTGCCTAATTGCTGGGGCGAGTTCACATTAAATTGATGCCCGACACTGCTGTAGATTTCCTTCTCCAGTTTCAGCAGTTGCTGCCCTAGTTCCAGAGACATCTCACGAAGCAGGTCGGTATCCAAAAGAATGCCATTTTCCTCCATAGCCACCAAAACTGGAATCAAAGCCATCTCCACCCCGGTGAAGAGCTGCCACAGTCCCTGCTTTCGTAGCTCAGTTTCCAAACTTTCCTTTAAACTCCAAACGATATCCACGTTGGCACAGGCATAATCGGCAACTCGGTTTACCCCGATGTAATCGGGGGATAGGGAGCTTTGTTTTTTTCCTGCGCCAGTTAATTCAGCGGGGGTTACTATTTCGGTG
>Ga0209324_10000945_pt1 | contig 20118 bp, 17 predicted proteins | sample Rifsed19ft3_FD_184015 | JGI IMG/M metagenome (GOLD analysis project Ga0209324, IMG submission 184015) | Soil microbial communities from Rifle, Colorado, USA - sediment 19ft 3 (version 2) | ecosystem: Environmental > Terrestrial > Deep subsurface > Rock core/Sediment | place: Rifle, Colorado...
GCCCATATCGACAATCCCGTACGTTGATATATTGCTCTGCCATTTTGATAAGTCATTTCCAGTAAAATAATTCACGGTGGCTACGGATTCCGCCCCACCCTTGATTTCACCAATCGTGCCGTCTACCAGTTGTTCTTTAAGGGTAACACCACTTGCCCTGTGCATCTGTCGTTCATGCGGAACAAAAGGCAGAAGGATTGAGGCTGAAAACACTGATCCTGCATGCACAAGCGGGACTTGTCCATGCAACCCTGGTAAACCGCCGGACGTATGAGGCAAGACGTTGAAGCCGCGTTGAACATTCTGGGACGATGCGATAATACCTTCTTCTAGCATCCGGTGTTCTGCATCCTGCTTCCCAACATTCCCCTCAGCCCCTTCGATCCCCAGCCTGCCTTCTGGCAACGAATAAACAATCTCCCCGTCCTTTGTTACAAACACCGTTCCTCCAAAGGTCTTTGCATAAAAACGTACCCTTTCATCAACCTGCCCGTTATTGGCAATGAAAGGCGCCTGAAGCTTTTGTATCTCCTGAATTACCTCTTCCTTTGACGGGTTGCTTGCATTGCCTTGTTCAGCTAAAAGAGGCGTCGCCGATAATGTTGCCGTCAAAGGAAAAAAGGAAAAGACCACTACACGCCAAAGAACGTTACAGGTATTCGACACACGACTACGAGATAGGTTTCTCATCACCTTACTACCCTCTTTATGAGATTGTTGAAGAAATAAATTCTGATATTAGCCACCCAATAGTCAATTAGTCAATAGGTAGTGTAGGAAACTGGCGTAGTGGTTTAGATTTGGTCTGTCCCCATTTTTATGAGGACGTATCTGTATCTGTCCCTTTCGTCTGACAGTGCCTCACGAGCTAAACCATGCTCTATTTCCAACTCCCCCTCATCAAACCGTGCGTGCAGTTTTCCCGCACACGGCTTTCCAATCATCTTCTTCCACAGGCTTTCGCAGTTTGCGTCCAGCGAGAAGTCGTTGGTATCTTGTGCAACCCAAGGGTCTCGTACAGATATCTGTTCGGATATGCCTTATATTTACTCACCTTTCGGTAACAAAATGGGGACGGGTCTTTAATCTTGCTATTCTGTATTTGCCTTGTTTATTCAATGAACTGTTGGGTTTCGTGCCTCAACCCAACCTTACCGAACTGTTTTTGCCTCTTCTTGTGATTCAAGCTTGGTGGATATGCTGATGTTTTCTATGTCCACGTGTTGCGATGCATCAAGGACTTCTATACCTACGATATTGCCTCCAATATCGTAATCAATAATAATATCTTCAGTTAATTCGTCTGTATCTGCAACATCGGCCTCTTTTAAGGTAATGTAAAGCGCATCGTCTTCCTTTGAATATTCTATCTTCATGTGATAATCCATAGATAACTCAAATTTTTGGCAATTCTATACAATTCAACATTACCTTGTCAATGCAATACCTTTATCACATAAATGGTTCACCTTTTTATTTTGCTATTATGAGCTATACCATAATCCCCGTTTGTGCAATACCAGGGTCATTCTTTAATGCCTTCTTAAACTTGTGTTCCTTGTGCCAGGCGTTCAGACAGGGGATGATGAAGACGCTGACCAGCGCCAGCGCCATACCACCGATAGAAGGGATTGCCATAGGTTTGGCAACCTCAGCGCCGGCGCCTGTAGACCACAAAATAGGCATAAGCCCGATAAAAGTGGTAGCGGCTGTCATTATACATGGACGTATCCTCCGGGTACCAGCCATCAAGATTGTATCCCGTATATCCTGCACGCTTTTCATCCTTCTTTGACCGAACAAATCGTTGATATAGGTGGTAATGAGGATGGAATCGTCATCCACGATGCCGAAGATGGAGATAAAACCTACCCAAACAGCAACGCTAAAATTATAACCAAACATGTATTGAAGCCAGACGCCTCCTGCAATAGCCGTAGGAATCCCTGCAAATAAGATAAACATCGTTTGTGGAATGGATTTGAATGCCACAAAAATCAGAATGAAACCAAGAAACATTGATAAAGGCACAAGGATTTGTAATCTCGCTCTCGCCCTGACCTGGTTTTCGAACTGGCCGCTCCACTGGATAAAGTACCCATTGGGTATCATGACTTTTTGTGCTACGACCTTGGAGGCCTCTTCTACAAAACTCATCGGGTCTCTGCCACGTACGTTCATAAGGACATAAGCCCTCAGAAGGGCATTTTCACTGCTAATCATCGCTGGTCCCATCACATAACGGATATCAGCAACTTGAGTAAGAGGGATAAGCGCACCCGTGGAACTGGGGACATAAATCCTTTTTAATGCGTCAAAGTTATCTCGCAGTTCCCGAATGTATCTGACCCGCACGGGGTATCGTTCGCGACCTTCCACAGTGGTTGTAATGTTCTCTCCTCCGATAGCCGTCTCAATAATATCCTGCACGTCCCGGATATTGACGCCGTAACGGGCGATTTCCTCACGTTTAATCTTGTATTCCATGTAAGGTTTTCCCGTAACTCTTTCAGCATAAAGGTCTGCCACACCGGGAACGTCTCTTAGCGCCATTTCGACGTCTATAGCTAATTGCTGTATAACGTTCAGGTCTGGCCCAAAGACCTTGACGCCGACCGATGTACGGATACCTGTTGCCAGCATGTCAATCCGGTTCACGATGGGCTGTGTCCATATATTTGCCACACCTGGTATTCTCATAGCTTCGTCCATTTCCTGAATGAGTTCCTGTTTGGTAATTGTCCGTTCATCGGGTAAAAACAAATGGAAAACAGGGTGGAAGAACGAGGGCACATAGTCTAAAAATTTGTACTCGATCTTCTTTTTGCGCCATTCTTCCTTTGGTTTCAAGGCAACAACTGTTTCAAACATCTCGACAGGCGCCGGGTCTGTGGGGGTTTCAGCCCTGCCTAATTTACCAACTACCATATCTATTTCAGGAAAGGATTTTATGATCATATCCTGTTTTTGCATGACCTTGAGGGCGTCCGTTAATGCCACGCTGGGTAACATAACCGGCATGAAGAGGATAGAACCTTCGTCCAGGGGGGGCATAAATTCCCTTCCCAGCTTTTTTGCCGCAAAAACGGATGAAACAACTATGACGAGTGGGATAGCCAGAAATGTCTTCTTGTGATCTAACGCCCACCTGAGTACAGGTTGATAACCTCTCAATAGCATCCTGGAGGAAAAATTCTCTTCCATGGGCTTTAGTTTACCCTTTATCAGAAAGGTACAGAGTATGGGAACCAGGGTAATTGCCATAACAACTGATGACCCAATAGCAATGGTCTTTGTCCAGGCTAGTGGTGTAAAGAGTTTCCCTTCCTGGCCTGTAAGCCCAAATACCGGGAAGAACATACAAATAGTTGTTAAGGCAGCAAAGAATATAGAACCGCCAACTTCCTTGGAGGCATCAAGGATGATCTGTGGCCTGCTTTTCTTGCCCTTTTGTTCTATGAGGTTTCTAAAGATATTTTCTGTCATGATGATGCTCATATCGCTTACCTCACCGATGGCTATGGCAATACCCGTGAGGGACATAATGTTGGAATCGATACCCATAAAATACATGCATAGGAAGGAGATAAGGATAGATATGGGGAATCCCAGACAGCAGATCAATATACTGCGAACGTGTAACAAAAAGATAGCTACTACAATAGAAGTAATAATGATTTCTTCTATCAGTGCCTCTCGAAGGGTATCAATTACACGGTAGATAAGACCCTCTCTATCATAGAAGGGAACGATCTTTACTCCAGGAGGTAAACCCGGTTCTATTTCTTTGATTTTCTTTTTTACCCTTTTAATCACCTCTAAGGGATTCTGCCCCTGGCGCATGATAACAATACCACCGGTAACCTCAGCGCCTTCCTTGTCCAGCGCCCCGCGTCTAAAATCACCACCAACCTGGACAGTGCCGATGTTTTTAACAAATATGGGCACACCGTTGTAACTGCCTACCGTAATATTTTCAATATCGTTAATGTTCTTTATGAATCCAAGACCACGGATGATAAACTCCATATTATTGCTTTCTACTACCTTTGCACCCACGTCGATGTTGCTTTTGCGAACGGCTTCATACACCATTCCAACGGTCATGTTATGTGCTAACAGTTTGTTTGGATCGACATCGACCTGATATTGTTTGACAAAACCACCTACGCCAGCTACCTCAGAGACACCTTCTACGGCATTTAATTGATAGCGGACAAACCAGTCCTGGACAGATCGCAGTTGTCCAAGGTCGTACCCTTCGCCTTCAACTGTATACCAGAAAATCTGGCCAAGTCCTGTGGCATCGGGACCAAGTCTGGGGATGACGTCTTTTGGTAGCAATGCCTGAATAAAATTTAATCTCTCCAATACCCTGGAACGCGCCCAGTAAAAATCGATCTTTTCCTTGAAAATGATAAATACCATGGAAAAGCCGAATCCTGATTGGGAACGTATAACCTTTACGCCGGGGACACCGAGTAGATTAACAGTTAGGGGGTAGGTAACCTGATCTTCCACGTCCTGGGGACTGCGTCCAGGCCAATCGGTAAAGACGATGCACTGGTTCTCTCCAATATCCGGGATGACATCCATGTTGATATTCTTCAATCCGAAGATGCCGCCGAATATCACCAGGAGGTAGAAGCAGATGACGAGGAATCTATTTTTTAAGCAGAGTTCAATAAGTTTATTAATCATAAAAATTAAGGCTCGTAACCACAGATTTCACAGATTACACAGATTATGAAAATGGGTTAAAAAACTGTGTAATCAGTGTTTATAAAATTCAACTTACAAATCTTTTGTAACGAAGTGATTCCTCGCCAAAATTGAGGAGTAACCCTGTATTATGGCGGCTGATAATAAGGCTATTTATCAACTGTGCTTCATCAACCTTCGATAAAGATTGCTCTGCTTTTATTTCGACAACAACTTCATTGTAAACAATAAAATCAGGTACATAATATTTTTTTAATTTTTGTTCTTTATAAAATATTTCCAATCGAGGTTGGGAAATAAATGGAATATCTTTTAATTTGAACTCAATTTCCAAACACTCCTGATAAACCGCTTCTAGATGTCCCGGTCCTACAATTCTATGTACCTCCATTGCTGCCCCAATAATAGCATGCGTTCTTATGTCTCTATCCATGTAATTCTTGACAGACTTTAGCTCTATCTGTTTCTCAGTTTTTTTGTTTTTAATCTGTGAAATCTGTGAAATCTGTGGTTCCAAGGCTTTTGTAAGCTATTTTTCTTCTTTAAATTCCATCGCGCCGCCGTATAATGCGCTGGCTCCGCCTGTAAGCTGACTCTGCGAGTCGATGAGGAAGTTGGCTGATGTGACAACCTTATCCCCTTCCTCCAGACCTTTCAGGACAGGGTAATAATCACCCGCCTTTGGGCCGAGAGTGACTTCTTTTCCCACATATTGTCCATTACCTTTATCAATATAGACAATTTTTCGGATGCCGGTATCTAAAACCGCCGTTGCCGGAATGGCAAGTACCTGTGTGGTCTTTTCTAAGTGCATTCCGCATTTGTTACAATCGGCAGGTTTATCAGAGGTTACCTCTGGATGCATGGGGCAGGCATAAACGCTACGTTTTTTATGCTCTATTTTTTTTACCTTTATCCCCAAATCCTCTCTTACCTCCCATCGTCCCATTTGTCGTTTACATTCTGGACATTCACCCGGTTTGTCTGAAGTCATGCATGCCATTGGACACATGTATACGAATTTTTGTTTCTTTTCACCGGTGGGCAAAGTTATGGTTATACTCTTTTGTAACATCATGCCGCACATGGGACATGACTTTGGCGCTGTAGTTGGATTCCATTCTTGTGGGCAAATACATGTTAACTTTTCACTAGAAACCTCAACAGGTAGCTCCTTTTTTTCAAGATGCATACCACATATCGGGCAATCACCGTCAGTTTTTGATGCATAGCATTCCATAGGGCACTCGTATAGAGTTTCCGCTTTGACCGATTCAAACCCGATTGCTCCTTGCTGTAGAGTCACATCACCAGTAGCAATCAACTCAGTTTGAGTAGGGGGTTTCTTTACGAAGGGGATATTATCCTCAGGGCACATACCTGGCCTGCTGGATTTTATTTCCGGGTGATTAGGGCAGATGTAATCGAGACCACTCACGTAGATTTCGCCCTGCTTTTCAAGTTCTTCAACTGGTATCCGTATGCGTGCATTGACATACATGGAGGGTTTGAGTTTAAGCTGGTGATTGGGAATATCACAGCGTATCTTTACCGAGCGTGTCTTCTCATCCAGAAATGGCTCTATAAAAGATACTCGGCCGATGAATGCCTCGCCTGGATACGTTGGGGTAGTGACTTCTACTTCCTGTCCAATCTTGATCCATGCCATTTCATACTCATAAATATTGGCCTTCATCCATATGTTTGAAAGGTCGGCAACAGTGTATATCATTTCGCCCTGCATAACGTATTGACCTTCTAATGCCTTTTTCTCTATGACAATACCACCAATAGGGGCATATATAACCGTGTGTTGTTTTATCTTTTTGTTTTTCGTGAGTTCTTCAATCTGTTTCTCCGTAACACCCCACCATAATAATCTCCGTTTGGAGGCCTCTATGAGTGATTTAGCGCCATTTACTACTTCATCAAAAGGACTCTCCGTAACTTTTTCTAAGGTTTCCAGCGCTAACAGATACTCTTCCTGTGTGGATACAAGATCGGGACTATATATCCAAACCACGGATTCCCCCTTTACAACTTGAGTACCCGTGAAATCAACAAAGAGCTTATCAATCCTGCCCGGTATCCATGCTGATACCATGGCCTTGAGTCTTTCGTCATATTCAATTAAACCTACCGTATAAATATCCTTGGTTAAGGATTTGAAACCAATAATGTCAGTTTTGACCTGTGCCAGTTTGCGGGCTCGTTCACTCAGTTCTATGGTGGCCAGTGCACCTGCCTCCTCCGCACCGGCTCCTTTTTCATACACCGGAACCAGATCCATAGCGCAAATAGGACATTTGCCGGGCTTATCCATCCTAACGGAGGGATGCATTCCGCAAGTCCAATACAGTATCTTCTTTTCTTTTAGCTCCTCTGCGCTTGCAGAAGGAACACGATCTGATATGTCTAGTAATGGAATGGTAACTACATATAAACCGAAAAGAATACTGATGAAAAGAATTACTTGTCTGAAGGACATACATTACCCCTTTCGCAATTTTGATTTGAGAATTACTGGTTATTTTATTGGATTAGCTGTATACCTATGGCTCTTTCCAGATTTGCCAGGTTTTGTTCAAAATCAGTTAATGCCCTACAGTAAAGTAATCTCGAATTCAAAAGAATCCTCTGACTATCAATCAGGGTAAGGAAATCCACCCTGTCTGCCTCATATCCGATTCGTGCGGCTTTTAAGGATTGTTCTGCCTGTGGGATTACCCCTGTTTTATAAAGATTTATCGTACTTTCAGATGATTGTACCCTGACTAATAAATCTTTGACCTCAAACATTGTCTTGTTATTGATATAACGATAGTCAGCGTTAGCGGCATTAAGGCCTTCTTTTGATTCTTTAACCTTTGACCGATTTTTTGGCCAGAGCCAGGGGACGTTTATCGTGAGTGACGATGCCCATGTGTCGGAACGCTTATCTTCCTGCATGTATTCCACCATCGGTTCGAGGTCTGCAAAGTAATAATCTTTTTTTGAAAGTTTTAAGGTTGCTTCTTCCTTTTTTACGGCGTGATCAAACTTCTTTAGTTCAGGCCGGTTTTTAATAGCGAGGACTTCTAATTCTTTAATCGTCAGAGTTAGAGTATGTTTTTTAAATGGTCGTGGTTTTCCCAAGGAGGCGTATGTTGGTCTATCTAATAAGCTATTCAATCGGGCGATAAAGGATTCCCTTTCCTTATTCAAAACAATAAGGTTATTGGCTAATGTAGATAATTCAACCTGAGCAGCAAGCACATCCCTTTGTGTAGCCTTACCAACGGAATATTTTGTTTCAGCAATTTTAGAAAATTTGCGTAATAATTCGCGGTTCTCCTCCGTTATGTCAATGGCGCTGTTAACGTAAAAGAGTTCATAATAGGCTGATTTTACAAGGGCTGTAATTTCCTGTATTTTAGATTGAGAATCTCTTTCAATCATATTCGTTTCTTCGACGGCTACCTCGTTTCGTAGGCGCAATTTTCCCGGGAAAGGTATTTTCTGTGATACACCATAACGCTGCTGGAGCATTTCGGTTTGACCATCAACATTGACCGGGTTATTTGACATATCATAAGAACCGACACGAATGGTAGGATCGTCCAATGATTTGGCTTGTGAAATCTTTGCCTTTGCAGCATTGAAGCGCTTCTGAGTTGCAATGATTTCTGGGTTTTTCTCCATTGCCTCCTGGATTAACCATTTTAAATCCAAAGGGGCTTCGGTTTCATTCATTTCAATAATAACGTTTTTGCCGTTCGTTTGTTTTTGGGGCGTGCTGTTACCTTTTTCCTTTGCTGAAATGACGGTGCAGGAAAATACAAAGAGTAGTGGGGGAAATAAGAATATTTTTAAGGGTATTCTCTTCATGTTAAGAATACGATTATCCGCACTTAGCCATGTTACACATCCTTGTTTTACACTCGATGGTGTGAGTGTGGTTAAAGGACTTAGAAAATAGGGACAAACAAATTATTGCTGCAATAAAAACTGATGCTATGCACGAAAGATATAAATACGTCTTGCCCGAAGAGGGGAGGGGCTTATGTGTTTCCAGCAAACGTCTAATTCGATCTTCTACAATATTCTGTTCTTTGGAAAATGCGGCCGAAGGACTAAGCGTATCCATTAATTTAAATTTGGATAACTTAACGAGTGCGCTTGCCAGCTCTAATGGCTCTCTGGAAAAATTTATGGCGCTATCATCTGCCGCCTTTTCGGATGCAGCAGAATACAGATTTATCAGATAACTATTAATTGGAAGGAAAAAATTGAGCGCATACAATATTTGTACAACAAATAGCTTTAATGGATCTTTGCACTTTTTATGATGTGTTTCGTGGAAGATTACGGCTATGAGTTCCTTTCTCGATAAATAAGAACAAATGCCCGATGATACGTATATTTTCGGCGTCCATAGACCTAAAGTAAAAGCACAGCGCAACTTGTCATTGTCTAAGAGTACAAGTTGTCCATAAAGATTCATAGCCGGTAAAATATTTTTTAATTTAGGATGAGTTTCGAAGGATAGGGGGGTGGTGGGGCGGATAAATCGGTAATTCCAGGATAGCATGATGATTGTTTTACGAACAGCCAGACCTATTCCAATAAAAAGTATTACGACGCAGCCCCAGGGAAGTATCGTTGAAAAGGTTCGTAAAGTAAAAAAACACTGAGAACAAATACTCCCACAGCAGGTGACTGCTTCATACGCGAATCGGGTATCAGATATGTATTCTTTGATTCCGAATCCTATGCCTATGCTTATTATGGATAAAATGGCAAGGTTTATGAATACAATCAGTGTAAAGTAAAGTCGTGCTTTTCCATGTTGGGTTTTTATCAAATTTTTCATGGAATTACTTTCTGGACTTAATTTTCCTTTTAGATTCAATCAGTTTAGAAAAGTATTCAATCTTGTCCGGGTCTACCTGCGCCATGTAATCAACAAAATGCACCATTGCCGATTGGAAAGAAAATTCAGAGACTCCCTCTACAACTTTCTTTGATATGAATTCATAAAATTGTTCTCTATCATACGTGGGTTTATAAAAATAGGCCTTTCCAACCTTTCTTTTTTTAAGGAGTCCTTTTTTGGCCATTCGATTGGTAACGGTGATTACGGTAGAATATGAAATGTCTCTGTCGGAAGAAAAGGCGTCAAGGATTTCTTTTACACTGGACTCTCCACGATTCCATAACACCTCCATTATGTCCTTTTCCAGCGCTCCCAGGACTTGATTTAGCCCTTCTTTGAAAGGATTGAAATTAAATTTTACTTGTTTGTTCATGTCGAGTTCTTTACAAAATATATTTGTCTAATTCTTGAATGACTTTTTTATACAGTGTGCGATATCAAAGAGGGGAAATATGTAATACTAAGAATATTATATTCTACATATTGTAGAATTTGCAAGTAGAATTTATGCTGATTGATTAATTTGATATTCATGCTATTATATTTCCAATTATGATTGATATCCATACACACATATTGCCAATGATAGATGACGGTCCGACACTGATGCAAGAATCTCTTGAGATGTGCAGAATTGCAGTGAATGACGGAATAAAAAAGATCGTAGCTACACCTCATGTGCAAAATGGGATGGATGATTTAGATGCAAATAAAGTCCTAGAAAAGATACGCATGCTCAACCAATTATTAAAACAAGAGGGTTTGGATTTGGTTATATTTCCTGGTGCGGAAGTGCATTTAAATGACCGTCTGTTGGATACAGATATTTTAAGGGAAAGTAGTATTTTGACTATAAATGATGGTAAAAAGTATATCCTTTTGGAATTTCCCTTTCAGTGGATTCCTCCAGAAACAGAGCAGGTTATATTTAAGTTAAAGTCAATGGGATTTACTCCTATTTTACCTCATCTTGAAAGGAATTATAGAATTCAGCGTAATCCCAATATGGTTGTACGTTACGTAGAGATGGGGGCAATTTTACAAGTAACAGCACAAAGTATCGTAGGGGATTTTGATGCTGCACCGTTGAAGTGTGTTTTATGGATGTTAAAAAACAATCTCGTACATGTGATTGCATCGGATGCGCATTCCCCAATAGCAAGACCTCCAATACTGTCTAAGGCGGTAAAGGTCGTGTCTGAAATGCTGGGCGAAGAGGCGGCAAGGAAGATGGTACTGGAACACCCAAGGATGATATTGGAAGGGTTACCGTTTAGCACATAATTTTGATAATTCACGTAGCATTGAGCAAATTCTCAGAAAGGGGTTTTTAAGTGAAAATACTTGTGACCGGTGGCGCTGGCTTTATCGCTTCTCATTTGGTCGATAGATTGGTTGCAGAGGGACATCATGTAGTTGTCGTTGATAACCTTTCGGCAGGGCGTAGGGAGAGTGTTAACCCAAAGGCGTTATTTTACGAGGTAGATATTTGTGATGCAGTCTCCCTGGAAGAGGTATTTAAAAAAGAAAAGCCGGAGGTTGTGGATCATCATGCCGCTCATGTTAATGTGCGCAAGTCTGTAGAGATGCCTGCTTATGATGCGAACATTAATATATTAGGTTCGCTCAATCTTTGTGAATTGTCAAAACAATATCAGATTAAAAAGTTTATCTATGTTTCTACCGGCGGTGCAGTTTACGGTGAACCCAAAGTATTGCCTGTCAAAGAAACGTGTCCTGTTGAACCTCTTTCACAATACGGTGTAAGCAAGCATACGGTAGAGCATTATTTGTCTATTTTTTACAAACTATACGGTTTGAATTTTACCATCTTGAGGTATCCGAATGTTTATGGGCCGAGACAGTCGCCGCATGGCGAGGCAGGGGTGGTGGCTATTTTTAGTGAACTACTACTTCAAAACATACGTCCTACAATTTTTGGTGACGGCTCGAAGACCCGTGATTATGTTTATGTGGACGATATTATAAATGCAAACATGATTGTTCTGGATAACGTGGGAAATGGTGAGATTTATAATCTTGGCTGGGGAAAAGAAATATCGGACCTAGAGGTATTTCATACGGTACGAAGGGCGCTTGCATCGAACATGGAACCCATATTTGGTACTAAGCGCCCTGGAGAGATTGATCATATAAGCCTGGACAGTTCAAAGGCAATGGAAAAACTCAAATGGAAGCCAAAGGTAACCTTCGACGAAGGTATTAAACTTGCCACGCAGTATTATCAGAAATTAAAGAGAACAAAATAGAGCACCAAACAGAAGATTATCGTTTAGTCCACTGGAAGCTCTTCCGTGCACCCTTTTGGCCATATTTTTTACGTTCTTTCATCCTGCTATCTCTTGTCATAAATCCTCCGCCACGCAAACTTTCCGCAAGGGCTGGATTGGATTTAGATAAGGCACGTGCAATACCAAGAGATATTGCCCCAGCCTGACCAGCTAAACCTCCGCCTTTAACATTAACGAATACATCAAATTCTCCCAGTGTTTTTGTGGTTTTCAGTGGAGTCCTTACCATGCCCCTTTCCCGCTCTATGGTAAAATAGCTATCCATATCCTGATCGTTTACCAGTATCTTGCCATTTCCTTTTTTTATCCTTACCCTTGCAATAGATGTCTTGCGTCTACCTGTACCCCAAATATATTGTTCTCCTGCCACTTTATTCTCCTTCGATTAATTACGAATAATCAATTCTTTTGGTTGTTGTGCTAAATGTGGATGCTCAGCACCCTCATATACCTTTAATTTTCTTAACATATCTTTACCGAGCCTGGTCCTCGGCAACATCCTTCTTACCGACCGTCTGAATACTTTATCCGGCGCTGTTTCAAGGGTTTTACCAACCATCCTTTTTCGCAAACCACCTTGAAAATGTGTTACATAATAATGAATCTTCTCTTCCATCTTTTTTCCGGTAAGTTTTACCTTGCTGGCATTGGTAATAATAACAAAATCCCCTACATCCACATGGGGTGTATATTCTGGTTTGTGCTTGCCTTGAAGGACTCTTGAGACGGTGGTTAACATCCGGCCTAAAATCTTGTCCTTGGCGTCTACGATATACCAATTCCTTTTTACATTCTCTTTTTTTGCCATAAATGTATTCATTTTTTTATATTCCTTAAAGCTGAGAGTATCAAAAAAAGCGCCTTCCGCAAGATAAGGCGCTTTCTTTATTATAAACTAATAGTAGTTATTATTTCTTACAGTTACAATCCTTCGACTTCCCGGAACAATGACTGCATGGGCAGCCTTCCGGGCACTCGCATGCACCAGCGATTGCAGATTTGATAAGCACTGGCACATTTGTTAAGCCAATTCCAAACACGAAAGCAAATACCATTATGAATGTTATATATAATTTTCTCATAGTTACAATCCCCTCCCTTCATAATACAATGTTTATGACAGAGACCGATGAAGGAACGACTTACAAAGTACTACCCATAATTCACATCAAGTTATTTTACAAATAACAAAAGAAAAAAACACGAATAAGATTTATATCAAAACAGCTCATACTTGTCAAATATATTTTTATCTTATTGCCAGATAATATTTTAATTGACATGCCAAAGGCTTGTCATTAACATATTACAAATTAATTTTGGCCATTACTATTTATCAACTGGTTTTTACTTATAACATATTATTTTGCTATGCCACAAGATATTTTGACAGATTTAAGTGCATTGGATTTAACTAAGTCAATTGTAGATATCGAGACTATTCGCAACATTATACCACATCGATACGAGATGGAACAATTGAGCGGTATCGTAAAATTCGACCCAGAACAAGGTATAATCGTAGGTTATAAGGATGTTTCATCCAATGAATTTTGGATTCGAGGACACATCCCAGGCCGCCCGCTTATGCCAGGGGTGCTTATGCTGGAAGCCGCAGCACAGTTGTGTACCTATTATTATAAAAAGACTATTCAGGATGACCGCTTCCTCGGTTTTGGTGGTATTGATAAAGTCAAGTTTCGAGGGAAGGTTGTGCCTGGCGACAAGCTTGTTCTCATTGCAAAAAACAGAGAACTGCGCCCCAGAAGGGCAATTTTCGATACACAAGGCGTGGTAGACGGAAAATTGGTTTTCGAAGGGGTTATTATAGGAATGGTGGTGTAATGATCGAATGTCTTAAAGTTAGCTAACCTGCAAATTATCCAAAATTCTTAATTCTAAAATATTTTTGATATGTTTAATAAAATAATCGGGTTTTATATAATTGTCCTGTACTTTTAAATATGCATTGTAATGCCTGCCGTGTTCAAACATTACCGTTACCATCCCCAGCGACTTGCTAGCCGTTAATTCATCATCTATTTTATCTCCCACGCAGACAAATTCTTTGGGCTGTAAATCGTAGCGTTTCATGATTTCCTGAAAACAGGCTTTCTTTGACTGACCCTTATTCCTCTCGGTAATCACTATATCGTCAAAGTACCTGTTGTTTAATCCCAGGACATCGATCTTCTTTCTCTGAATTTCCTTATCCCCGGAGGTGACAAGAACCATCCGGTAACCCCGTCCCTTCAACTGAATCATTGTATCCATTACATCGGGAAAGACTGTAATGTCTGAAATATCTACATAAACAAATTCTTCTAACAACTCCTGTGCATACGTGCTTGGAAGATGGTAATGCGATACAATCTTTTCATAAATATTTGCCTTTACACCATATTTTTCTTCCATATCCAATTGGAGTTGATATGCTTCTTCTTCAGAGGAATTGATCAACCTGGCAATCGTTTTGGCAACTTGTCTTCGTCCTCGCACAACCAACGTGCCACTGCAATCATAAAGAGTATCATCCAGGTCAAAGACAATAGCCTTAATTTTCGGGGAACTTTTCTGCATGCGTTTATCGTAAATATGCCTCTGTTACATATCGACGCATCATGCGGTGACTGTTGAAATAATAGGCAATTTTGCCAATAGAATTTTTCATAATTTTTATCCATTGATTTCTGTCGTGATAATACATAGGGATAATGATATTTTCCAACTTATGGTACAAATCATCAGCATCAGCCGAATCGTTAATATTCGTAAGAGAAGATTCTATAGGTTTAGGGCCAATTGACCAACCGGTTATTCCTTCAATGTGCCCCTCAATCCACCACCCATCCAGAACGCTGAAATTGATAACACCGTTGTGGGCGGCTTTCATACCACTGGTGCCAGAGGCCTCTCGTGGACGCAATGGCGTATTGAGCCAAATATCTACTCCAGAGACTAATTTTAACGCCATTTCTATATTGTAATCTTTTAAAAACACGATCTTAATTTTGTCGTTAACTTTTTGGGAAAGATCAATGATCCTTTTTATGATATCTTTACCAGGAGTATCTTTGGGGTGTGCCTTTCCTGCGAAAAGGATCTGGAACTCGCCTTTTTCACATATCTTCAATAGACGGTCAAGGTCTGAAAATATTAAATCGGCTCTTTTGTACGAAGTAAATCGCCTTGCAAACCCTATGGTTAAAACATCTACATTTATATCGATACCGGCTGACTCTTTTACATAACTAACAAGAATGTTTTTAGCCTGGAGATGTGCTTCCCACAATTCTCCATCCGGGATGATTTCTGAACGAACGAATAATTCTGGTTCGTTTGCCCAACCGGGAATATATTTATCATATAATTGCTTCAGGCCTTCACACGTCCATGTAAATGAATGGACACCATTTGTAATAGCATTGATTTCGTAACCGGGGAACAAGGCTTTTGATATCTCGCCGTGCTTTTTAGCGACACCGTTGACATAATTGCTCAGATTTAATGCAAGGCGTGTCATGTTGAGATGGTTTTCACCCCCGAGCTTTTTCAACTGTTCCAGAGGAATGACTTCACCAAGGACTTTTTTTACAAGATCATAGGAAAATCGATCATGACCTGCGTCGATAGGGGTGTGAGTCGTGAATACACACAATTCTCTTACTGCATCAATATCCCAGACCCATCGCTCATCCCAGACACTTTCGATGTCTCTTTTGTGCATCAGGAGCAGTTCAAGCGTCAATAAGCTGGCGTGTCCTTCATTCATATGATACTTCTTGATATGAAAGCCCAGCGCATGGAGCATACGTACTCCACCGATACCCAGTACAATTTCCTGCTTTAGGCGATAACGATCATCGCCACCATATAAAAAGGCAGTTATCTCACGGTCTTCCTTTGTATTTTCCCCGACGTCTGTATCGAGATAGATCACATCTACTTTTCCTCCAGTAACGCTTTGCACATTGTAGCGCCAGGCCTGAATATAAACGTCGCGCCCTTCAATTTGGACCGCAATCTTTCTGGACAAGCGTATCAGAAACTTTGATGGATCCCAATCTATAGGGTATTCAATTTGTCTTCCATCACTGTCGATGTCCTGACGAAAGTAACCCTTTTTTGAGAGTAGAGTGACGGCAACTAAAGGTATTTTGAGGTCTGCACCGGATTTTATGGTGTCTCCCGCGAGGACGCCCAGACCTCCGCTATAGGTAGGTATGTTGTTGGAGATGCCAATCTCCATGGAAAAATAGGCAATTATTACTTCGTTATTCATTGGTATTAAGACAAGAAAGTTTGCTCATCCTTTGGGTGAGAAAAATGTTTTCAGAGTAGTCAACCGGGCAATCGACAACGCTGACGCCACGTTGCTTGATGGCATCTTGTAAAATCGGTTTTAGATCATTTGCGGACTCTACACGATAGCCTTTGGCGCCAAAGCTTTCTGCATATTTTACAAAGTCAGGATTAGAAAAATCAACAAATGCAGTTCGCCCAAAGAAATTCATTTGTTTTGATTTAATGACACCATAGCTGTTATCATGAAAAATTAATGATACGAATGAGAGACCAAGACGAATGGCCGTTTCTATTTCCTGCGAATTCATGAGAAAGCCGCCGTCACCCATAATAGCAATGACATGCCGTTCCGGGTATACCAATTTTGCTGCTATTGCACCCGGCAGTGCAATACCCATGGAGGCAAAACCATTAGAAATAATGCAGGTATTGGGTTTGTACACAGGGTACATACGCGAAATCCATAATTTATGAGCGCCTACATCGCTGATCAAAATATCATCAGGTTTTAATACTTCGCGCACAACGCACAATATTTTTTGAGGCCTCATAGGAAATGATCTGTCGTCGTGTGTAATTTTACATTCTTCTGTGACAGAATTCCTCAAAATACTGATAATATGTTTCGTTTCTTTTATTCTGACCATACCTGACAAATGATCGAGTGTTTCTGAAATTTTGCCGATTACCTCCATATCAACATTATAATAGGCGTCTACCTCGCTCGGAGTAACGTCGATGTGAAGTATCTTCTTTGACTTATGTGGATTCCATTTGTAGGGGGGGTATTCTACAAGGTCATATCCGATAGCAATAATTAAGTCTGCCTGCTCAAAACCGCAAGAAATATGGTCATCATCCCGCAATCCAATTGAAAGCAAGGAAAGGGGACAATCATCTGAGATAGCTCCTTTGCCCATAAATGTGGTGGCTACAGGTATATTTAATTTTACTGCAAAGTTAGTCAAAGATTCAGAAGCACGCGATCGAAGGACACCATTTCCCGCAAGAACAACGGGATAGTTTGCACCTGAAATTAACTTCGCGGCAATTCCTAATGTCTCTTCGGTGGGGTAGGGAGTATGTGCCTCGTCTCTCAAGGGAATTGGTAAAGCAATGAGGTCTGCCTTTGCTACGTCCTCTGGAAAGTCAATATGAGTTGCACCAGGTTTTTCCATCTGGGCAAGTTTAAACGCCTTCCTGACAACCTCAGGGATAATATCGGCTGTATGGACCAGGGTATTCCACTTTGTGATGGGCTTAAATAGAGCAACAGTGTCCATGTATTGATGTGATTCCTTGTGCATACGATCGAGACCAGCCTGCCCGGTAATAGCAACAAGTGGTACTCGATCCAAATTAGCATCGGCAACGCCCGTGACAAGGTTCGTAGCCCCGGGTCCGAGCGTGGATAAACATACACCTGCCTTACCTGTCAGACGACCATATACGTCTGCCATAAAGGCGGCGCCTTGTTCATGGCGTGTCGGAATGAATTGTATCTTTGAATCCAGCAGAGAGTCGAGGATGTCTATATTTTCCTCGCCGGGGATTCCAAAGATATATCGAACACCCTCATTTTCCAAACATTTTACAAGCAGGTCTGATGCCTTCATAAATTTTTAAATATTTCCAGACACATAATTATAGGTAATTATAAATGTATTGGTTTATCAACAACTGCATGGGCAGCCTCTAGAATTGCTTCAGAAAGAGTAGGGTGGGGGTATATATTTCTCGATAGCTCAGAAGCCGTACCTTCCAAAAGCGTGGAGAGTGAGATTCCCCACATCAATTCGGCAACGTTAGGTCCTATGGCATGTACCCCTAATATCTCACCGTATTTTTCATCTGCAATAATCTTTATAAAACCATCCTCCTGTTCTCCATCAATAATGGCCTTACTATTGGCAATGAGTGGAAATTTCCCCACTTTTATTTTATACCCTTTGTTTTCAGCTTCTTCTTGTGTAAATCCTACACTTGCCACCTGTGGAGAACAATATGTCACCCGTGGTATATTTTGATAATTTATTGGGGTCGTTTCTTTGTCTGCAATGTGAGAAACGGCCCAAAGACCTTCATTTGAAGCCTTATGAGCTAGAAGTGGGGGGCCAGTAATGTCTCCAATTGCATAGAGTCCCTTTTGGCTGGTTTCCATAACTTCATTCGTTTGCAAATATTTTCCTTTAACATTTAATGACAGTTTTTCCAGTCCAAGATGTGTCAAGGCTGGTGTTCTACCCAAGGCAAGGAGTAAATAATCTGCTTGTAAATATTCTTTATTTTCGGTCGTGGTAGGGGAGTGGGGGGTATCAATCTTGCTTTTTATTTCTACACGAACGCCATTATCAACTGCAACCTTCTCTAACGAGGTTTTTGTTAAAATGCCTACACCTCTTTTCGTAAGGATTTTCCTTAACGTAGCGCTGGTTTCCCTGTCTTCTGCAGGAAGGATATCATTTAAGAGTTCTATGATGGTGACTTTTGTTCCAAGGATATTATATAGATATGCGAACTCAACTCCTACAGCACCACCACCCGCTATAATAATTGATTTAGGAATTTCTTCCTGCAATAAGATGTCATCGCTGGTAAGCACGTATTTCCCATCGCGGGGAATTGCATGAGGAATGAGTGGAACAGAACCAGTAGCCAAGATAACATTTCTTGCTGTTAATTCGACAATGTCTGTTCCATTTTTTTTAACCAATACGTTCTGTGCAGAGGTGAGTTGCCCTTCGCCTTCAAAGACCTCAACACCGTTTTTTTTGAGGAGAAATTGCGTTCCCTGGAATAATCGTTTAACGACAGACTCTTTGCGTCGATGAAACTGTGGATAATCAATTCCTAAGTTATCAAAAGTAATTCCATATTCACGTGCCTTAAGTAACTTACGGTAAATGTCTGCAGAATGTAAAAGCACTTTTGTTGGGATGCAACCCTGATGCAAACACGTACCACCAACTTTATTCTTTTCGACGAGTGCAGTCTTTATTCCAAGCTGAGCAGCCTTTATAGCGGATACGTAACCGCCAGGTCCGCCACCAATGATTACAATATCGAAGGCAGCGCTTCTCTCAGGCAATTACCCCTCCTTTTTCCACGTGAATAATATAACGAATATCAGTGCAATAGCAATAACCATAATTGCCTTTGGACTAATATCTGGAATGATCGATTTCTCCATTGATAAAGATAATAACTTGCCTATCATGTTTCACCTCCTTTTCAATTTAAGATTTTATGGGCAAAAATCAATTATGTAAAAGATACTTGTCAGCATGAACTACTCTGTGTAAATCCATAATATTTTATCAATTATAAAGGCACATCAACAGTTTTGAAATTGATGTGCCTTTATAAATTTCATTTAAGAATTCATGTTTTTATTGTATTTATGTGGTTACTGTTTCCATAACGGGTTTTGAAACAGGTACTGCACTTGATTTGTACCAGTCCTGATAATAATCGCCTGAATCGTATAGTTCCTTCAAATTCTGCAATACTTGTTCAAAGACCTGCTTCCAATCTGAACCTACCCTGAACGCAAACATGGAATTTCTGGGATTCTTTGTTGTTTTAATTGAGTTTCTGAATCGCATTCTTAGATTGTCACCTGCATAAATATGGTCATAAACATACTGCATGCCTTCAATAAAGTCTTCTAATGACATATCTACGAAACGATGAACCACATGGGCTGTATCGTAATATTGCCAATCATCTGGATAGTTTTTCCTGAAAATCCTCTTTTCTGAATCTAGTCTTGCATAGAGTTGTGTCTTGGGGAATGGACAGTTAATACCAAAGGTGAGAATATCAATATTGTTTTCCAATATAAATTCAGTCATTCGCTTAAAA
>Ga0209324_10000950_pt1 | contig 20074 bp, 19 predicted proteins | sample Rifsed19ft3_FD_184015 | JGI IMG/M metagenome (GOLD analysis project Ga0209324, IMG submission 184015) | Soil microbial communities from Rifle, Colorado, USA - sediment 19ft 3 (version 2) | ecosystem: Environmental > Terrestrial > Deep subsurface > Rock core/Sediment | place: Rifle, Colorado...
TCCCTGCCTTTGTCAGATTGCTGCTTCCTGTAATAAATAAATTTTTCCTGCCGACCTGTCCTTCCTCTAATTTGAACAGATAAATCTTGGCGTGGTTTGGATTGTATGTCTTGCGGATTATCAGTCTGCCTTCGCCGATGAGATCAATAAAATACCTGACCTGCCGATAAAATTCCTGTGTGTCAAAATCTTCCGAGTTGAGAGATTTTTTAACCGATTGCAGAAACTTATAACATCTTTCTTCGTCCGATAATTGATTATCCCTCTCTGCAAATTCAAGGAGTCCAAAATTTGTTTTATCAACATTCAAGCCTACTAAAACCTTGATGTTTACATCCGGATTGTCTTTTAACCCTTCATACAACTCTCTTATTCCGGAAAAATAGAAAAACCCTACCAAAAATTTTAATTCATCACTTTTTTGAATCAATTCTATTAAGCGTTTTTTTAGATTAGTCTCGCTGTTGTTAGTGATAAAGTTTTTCATACATATTCCTTCAGTATCTTAGTATTACCTGCTTCTGATACTCCAGCCTTTTGAAATCTTGTGGGAGCTATTTCCATGTTTTGGTATTTAATAATATGAGATAATTAATTTATATGCAATACAAAAACCTTCACAAATGGGATGTTTCTCCAGCAGAGGCAGTTGAGATTCAGAAAAATCTGAGAGAAAAGATAATTACTGAAAATGAATTTGGAGAGGTAAGATATATTGCTGGTGTGGATATTTCCTGTAATAGGTTGAGTCCTTTGGGATATGCAGTTGTAGTTGTGATGACCTTTTCAGATTTGACGATTGTTGAGGAAAAACGGGTTGAAGCAGAGATAAAATTTCCATATATTCCGGGTCTTCTTGCATTCAGGGAGGCGCCAATCCTCTTAAAGGCATTTGAAAAACTTACGATAGAGCCTGCTCTAATAATCTTTGACGGGCAGGGGATTGCACATCCAAGGGGCATGGGGATTGCCTCACATCTTGGGATAATCTTCAATAAGCCGACCATAGGCTGTGCAAAGTCAAAACTCTTTGGCACATACAATGAACCGGGGAAGAATGAAGGAGATTTTAGTTATCTCTATTCCCCTCAAGGGGCAGATAATGTAATTGGTGCTGTTGTCCGAACAAAATCAAATACAAAACCTGTATTTGTATCAATTGGACATAAGATTGATTTGCAAACCGCAATAAAATTTATTTTGGAATGTAGAAGGGGTTACAGAATACCCGAACCCACCCGAATTGCACATAATCTTGTGAGTAAGCAAATATAGTATATTTTTTTCTTGCCATAGCCTAAAATTTTTTATATACATAAATGATTATCGTGAATGAACAAAATTTAAAGAAACTTAAAAGAACACCACTCTATGAGGCTCATAAGAAATTGGGTGCCAGAATAGTGGATTTTGCAGGCTGGGAGATGCCAGTCCTGTATTCAGGGATAATAGAAGAGCACAGGGCAGTCAGGAATTCTGCCGGCATCTTTGATGTAAGCCACATGGGGGAGATAGAAATCGTCGGCAGGGAGGCAGTAAAGCTCCTTCAGTTTATTACAGTAAATGATGTAACAAGGCTCATTGATAATGAATGCCAGTATTCTATGATGTGTTATCCTGACGGCGGGATAGTGGATGACATTCTGGTATATAAACTGTCAGGTGAAAGATTTATGCTCTGTGTGAATGCATCCAATGCAGATAAGGATTATCAATGGATATTAAAGAGCCTTCATGCGGGGAGAGAAGAGGGGATGTTTAAAAATGCAGAGGTTAAGAATGTCAGTGATATTATGAGTCAGATTTCCATACAGGGAAAAAATTCAGAGCCTATTTTACAGAAGATTACAGGTGATGACCTGTCGGTGATGAAACATAATCATTTTGTGCTTACCAATATTGATGGGATAAATGCATTAGTGTCAAGGACAGGCTATACAGGGGAGGATGGGTTTGAGATATATTTAAAAAATGAAAATGCTGAAAGGGTATGGAATAGATTATTGGAAATTGGAAAAGAATATGATATAAAACCAGTTGGCCTTGGTGCAAGAGACACATTGAGGCTTGAAATGAAATATCCGTTGTATGGTAATGATATAAGTGAAAAGACCACCCCATTAGAGGCAGGTCTCAGTTGGGCAACTAAGTTTGATAAAGGGAATTTCATGGGAAGGGAAAGTTTATTAAAACAGAAAGAGAATGGCATAAAAAGGAAGTTAATAGGCTTTGAAATGACAGATAAGGGTATTCCACGATCACATTATTCAATATTTAAAGGTGCTGAGCAGGTAGGTGAAGTGACAAGCGGAACTATGTCCCCTTCAATTAATAAGGCGATTGGTGTTGGCTATGTAAAAACAGAAATATCAGATGTTGGCAATGAGATAGAGATAGATATAAGGGGCAGTCATCAAAAGGCAAAAATAGTATCAACACCATTTTATCCCGCACATAAGGGTTATGGGCGGGACTAAGGGAGGGAGTGAATATGGATTTTCCGGATGGTCTTTTATACACAAAGGAACATGAATGGGTAAAGGTTGAGAATGGGAAGGCAAAAATCGGCATTACCGATTATGCCCAGCACGAGCTTGGCGATATAGTCTTCGTAGAATTTCCTGAGGTGGGGAGTGGGGTTGTGGCTATGGAGCCTTTCGGTGTTGTGGAGTCTGTTAAGACTGTCTCAGACCTCTATTCCCCTGTTAGCGGTGAGGTTGTTGGAGTGAATAGTGAACTTGAGGCAACACCTGAGGTTGTCAATACAAGTCCTTATGATAAAGGCTGGATGGTTGAAGTGGCAATGAGTGATAAGAATGAGTTGAAAGAACTCTTCTCGGCTGATGAATATACAAAGTATGTGGAAGAGGAGAGCCAATAGAGACAGGGATTAGGGGTTAGGGATTAGGGATTAGTAAAAAACCTAAAATCTAACCCCTATTTTTTATGAGATATATTCCAAATACAGATAAGGAGAATAAAGAGATACTTGACAGTATTGGGGTTAAGTCAGTTGAAGGGCTTTTTTCCTCAATACCTGATAGTCTTCGTTTAAAAAATCCTCTATCAAATATTCCCCATGCGATGTCTGAGCCTGAAGTCTTAAGGCATATGAAGGGGATGAGTAAAAAAAATGCCGATTTGGATTCCCATATCTCATTTCTTGGTGCAGGTGCATACAATCATTTCATACCGAGTGTTGTCCACCATATCATCTCCCGTTCTGAATTTTATACTGCCTATACGCCATACCAGCCTGAGATAAGCCAGGGGACGCTTCAGGCGATTTATGAGTTTCAGACACTCATCTGTCAGCTTACAGGGATGGAGGTTGCCAATGCCTCAATGTATGACGGTGCATCGGCACTTGCAGAGGCAGTCTTAATGGCTCACAGGATAAATGGCAGAAAAGAGGTCTTTCTCTCAAGAGGAATACATCCTGAATACAGGCAGGTTGTCCATACATATTGCAGGTATCTCGGAATTACTCTAAAAGAGATTCCATTTTCAGAAAAGGGGATTATTGATTTAGAGTGGCTCTCAAAGAATATATCCGAGAACACATCGGCAGTGGCAGTTCAGAACCCTAATTTTTTTGGGTGTGTTGAGGATATGGCGGATATAGAAAAATTAACACATGCAAGTGATGCCATTTTTATTTACTGTATCAGCGAACCGATATCCCTCGGAATTCTTAAATCCCCCGGAGATTTTGGGGCTGATATAGTAGTAGGGGAGGGGCAGGGATTGGGAAATCCTGTATCATTCGGAGGTCCCTATCTGGGTCTTTTTGCCACAAGAGAAAAATATATAAGAAGTATGCCTGGGAGACTTGTTGGAAGGACAGTTGATGCAAATGGAAAGACAGGATATGTCCTGACATTATCTACGAGGGAACAGCATATAAGGAGGGAGAAAGCGACTTCCAATATCTGTTCAAATCAGGCACTATGTGCCCTCTCGGCAACTGTTTATATGGCACTCATGGGGAAAGAGGGCTTTAAGAAACTATCAATTTTGAATCTACAGAAGACAAATTATGCAAAGGAGCTTCTATCAAACATAAAGGGTTACAAGCTGAAATTTAAAAACCCGATATTCAATGAGTTTGTTATTGAAACACCTGTAAGCCCTGATGAGATAAATAAGAACTTGTTGAAAGAGGGAATAATGGGCGGATTAAATCTTGAGAAATTCTATCCTGAATTGAAAAACTGTATGCTCATTTGTGTTACAGAAAATCACAGGAAAGAGGACATAGATAGATTATGGAAACTTTTGAAGCAATATTAAAGAGAAGGAGCATACGAAGATATAAAGCCAAAGACATAACCGACAAAGTGATAAAAAGACTTTTAGAGGCAGCTATGGCTGCACCATCGGCACATAATGGCCAGCCGTGGGAATTTGTTGTTGTCAAAGATAAAGAGATGAGGAGTAAGTTGTCAAAGGTTCATTCCTATGCATGGATGTGTGCAGAGGCACCTTTTGTAATAGTAGTATGTGGTAATAAAGATGACCTTTCATGGATTGAGGACTGTAGTGCTGCTGCAGAAAATATGCTTGTAGCTGCTGCTGAAATTGGGCTTGGAGGCTGCTGGATTGCTGCAAGAGGGACAAAATACAGCGGCAGGGATGATGGACAGGTAATCGCCGATATACTGGGAATACCAAAGACATCGGGTGTATTATGTATGCTCTCCTTTGGCTATCCTGATGAGGAGAAAGCTCCGAGGACACAATATACAGAAGATAAAGTTCATTGGGAGAAATATAAAAGCTGATAGCTGATAGCTGATAGCTCATGGCAAAAACTATGAGCTATGAACTATGAGTTATGAACTAACCGACGGCACACAGGGTCTTATTTTTAATGAGCCGCTTCTTTTTGAGCAGGGGAGTGAGGGGAGGGAAGGGTGCACACTCCCTGATTGTGATGTCCCTGAAAAAGATATTAGCAATCTCATCCCTGAAGATATGGTCAGAGATGAGATTTCAGGCTTTCCATCTTTAAGCGAAGTGGATGTTGTCAGGCATTTTACAAGGCTATCCCAGTGGAATTATTCAGTTGACCTCGGATTTTATCCCCTCGGCTCATGCACAATGAAATACAATCCAAAGATAAATGAAGATGTTGCAAGGCTTTCAGGTTTTTCAAATATTCATCCATATCAGCCAGAGGAATTATCCCAGGGTGCATTACAGATGATGTTTGAATTGGGCGAGTATCTGTCAGAGATAGGGGGGATGGATAGGGTATTCCTTCAGCCTTCCGCAGGTGCACATGGTGAACTTGCAGGGATGATGATTATAAAGGCATATCATGAATCTAAAGGTGAAAATAGGCATAAGGTAATCATCCCCGATTCAGCCCACGGCACAAATCCAGCCAGCTCAACCCTTTGCGGTTATAAGGTAATTGAGTTTAAGTCTAATGGGAGGGGTTTATTAGACCCTGAGGCGGTTGAAAAGGCTATGGATACGGATGTAGCAGCGTTTATGATAACAAACCCAAATACCCTCGGTCTTTTTGAAGAGAATATACTGGAGATAACTGAGATTGTCCACAGGAAAGGCGGGCTTATCTATTGTGATGGTGCAAATCTTAATGCCATTATGGGTATTGCAAGACCGGGTGATATGGGTGTAGATGTCTTACATTTTAATCTACACAAGACATTCTCTACGCCTCATGGCGGAGGGGGTCCTGGAGCAGGGCCTGTTGGTATTAAAAGGGAGCTTATACCATTTATGCCTGTCCCTGTTATAGAAAAAAATAATGTTGGACAATATAAGTTGAATTATAATTTTCCACATTCCATTGGCAGGGTTAAGGCATTCTATGGCAATTTTGGCATTCTCGTAAGGGCATATACATATATCAGGACTATGGGTGCAGAGGGGCTAAAGATGGCAAGTGAGACTGCGGTATTAAATGCAAATTATATTATGAATCAGTTAAAAGATTATTACTATCTTCCTTATGACAGGAGATGTATGCATGAGAGTGTATTCTCTGATAAGATACAGAGCAAATACGGTATTACAACACTTGATATTGCAAAGGCATTAATAGATTACGGCTTTCACCCGCCCACTATTTATTTCCCGCTGATTGTAAAGGGTGCAATAATGATAGAGCCGACAGAGACGGAGAGCAAGGATACAATGGATAGATTTATTGATGCAATGAAGGATATAGCCGTCAGGGCGGAGAAAGACCCTGATTCCCTAAAAAAATCTCCGTTAAAACCAAAGGTAACGCGTCTTAATGAAACAAAGGCTGCGAGGGAGCCAAATTTAAGGTGGGTTAATGATTATCTCTTGGGAGTCTTTTAGACCGTATTTATAATTTCATTTCGGGGGAAGCTAAGCCCCCCGAAGTTTCTCTTAATCTCCTTTCTACAGCCTTCCAGTCTATATTCCTGAAGAATGCCTCAATGTAGTCAGCCCTTTTAAGGCCGTAATCAAGCATAAAGGCATGTTCAAAGACATCCATTATCAATATCGGGTTACACCCTGCAGGATGAGAGGTATCATGCTCGTTTATCCAGAAATTGATGAGCTTCCCATTCGTTATATCCTGATAAAGGATAACCCATCCTATCCCTCTCATAGCCCCTGATGCCTTAAAATCCTTTTCCCATGCCTCATAGCTTCCAAAATTTTCTATTAACAGTTTTTCAATCTTTCCACCCTTATCGTAGTTACCTTTTCCGCCAAGGTTCTCAAAATAATATTCATGGAGCCTCATCCCGTTAAACTCCCATCCGAGCCTTCTCTTCAGTTCTGAAAATTCGGGTGTTGCGGTCTTTCCTTCTTTTAACATCTGGCTGAGGATGTCAATCACCTTATTGGTGTTTGTCACATAACCCTGATAGAGTGTAAAGTGGTTTTTCAACAATGTTTCGCTAAACCCATTCATTCCTATTAATTTGCTGTAGTCTTTTGCTGTGTAACTCATATAGTTTCCTCCTTTCAGTAATTTTGAAGTTAATCGACAAAAGGGCGATACGAAGCCCTATGGAGAAATTTTTATTTCAGCAGGATTTAAGTGAATGTCAACACTTAAAGCCTCTTGCCTATCATGCAAAGATAGCAAGATAACCATAGAACCCTTATGCTTAATGCCAATATCCTCATATCGTCCCAGTATATTAAAGCCTCTCAATCCCTTACTTATGTTGCACACATTTTTCTCACAGATACTTACCACTGTATTATTTGTTAAGCTGAAGGTCAGAAGCCTCTTTGAATCAGATTCAATGATTGTAATGGTGCTGACTTCCCCATTGATATTAGAAAGCTCCCCTATTATAGGAATAATCTCCATCCCATAAACTCTAAATGCACCTTCATGTGCAGTGGCAGTTGTGCCTATGAAAAACCAGTAACCGCCTAATGCAACTGCTAAGATTATAGAAAAGATATACTTTTTCATTGTAAACACCCCATTTCTTTAGCTCATTACCTTCTCCTACTAATAAATATACGCAATAGTTATACCAGATGTAATATATTGATATTAAAGCGGATATATTGAATGGGAAGATAAAAGCAAGACAAAATTATCCTGTTTTCTTAAACTTATCTTATCTTGGTTTTTGTATTTATTTCGCCCCTTTTTTCAAACCTTCCAATTTTTCTTTTGGAAATATCCCCAGTCCTGAACTCACTGGGAGTAAAACTTGTCCATTTCTTAAATGCCCTATAAAAAACGCTCGTTTCAGAAAAACCAAGAATATATGCAATTTCATCTATGGAGACACTTTTATCTTTCAAGTAATTTACAGCCATATCTTTTCGTATTTCATTTAACAGTTTGGTATATGAAGCCCCTTCTATCTTCAGGTATATCTGCAGGTTTCGCACACTCATAGCCAGTCTCTTTGCCACTGTATCAATTGACGGTATATCTCCCTTCATTTCTTTCAGGATTATACCCCTTACTTTTTTACTATATGTCTCATTGCTTTCAAATGCGTTAAGGGTCTCCTGGGCATTTCTCTCAAACAACGATAATAACTCTTTATTTGGCTCAATAATTGGCAGATTCAATAACCGGTAGTCAAACACCAGAGCATTCATTGATTTTTCAAAGAATATCGGACACTTAAAAATTCTCTGATATTCGGATATGTCTTTTGGTTTATGATGTGTAAAGTAAACCTCGTTTAAGACAATCCTTTTACCTGTCAACAATTTTATATATGAGAGTATCCCCGATATTTTAAAATCAGAAAATTGCCTATTGCCTGCTAATACATTATCAATAGTTACATTACTTAGTATAGCAAAGCCACCTTCTCTTTTAACATCGGTAATGGCAGTTTCATCCACAATCTTTTCATACTTACAATATTTTTCGGCTGCTTCGCCCAGAGTACGACAGTTCATCATAATATATCCCAGAATATTTGAAAAACCTTTTGACAAAAGCTCTCCCTGGCAAAGACCAATGTTTTCATTGTTAGTTAGTCTAACAGCCTCTTGTATAAGCCGATTAACCTCATTTGATGTCAATCTATTATCAGGTGATTTAAAAATAGAAGGGTCAATACAAGCCAATTTTAAGGTTTTCTCTTTATTAATTCCATCAGCCTCGAAACCATTTAAAAACGCTGAGATTTTGGTAACCGACATTGTTAATATGTTTTTCATAAGCAAACCACCTATTGCGGTTTTTCGCTAAATGTCAATACTTTTTCGTTAATTGCCACTGACTTAGAATCTGTTTATTGGTTAATATATATTCAGGAGGCGAAAAAATCAATATGAATAGGACAGCATTAATTACAGGCGCATCAAGTGGAATTGGCTTAGAATTAGCAAAACTGTTTGCTAAAGACAATTATAACCTGGTATTGGTAGCAAGAAGAAAATCACAACTTGAAAGGCTTGCACTTGAATTATCCAAAGAGTATTCAATATCAGTAACTATTATTGCAAAAGACCTTTCTTTACCATCATCCCCGGAAGAAATTTTCAATGAGCTTAAAGAGAAATCCATATATATCGATATTTTGGTCAACAATGCAGGAACTCAAGTCTATGGTAAGTTCCATAAAACAGACATTGAAAAGGAACTGCAGCTTATTCAGGTAAACCTTGTATCCCTAACCCATCTTACAAAGATGGCTGTTGCTGAAATGTCAAAGCGTGGCTGCGGCAAGATATTGAATATAGGCTCGACAGGCTCCTTTACACCAAGCCCTCTAAATGCAATTTATTGTGCTACAAAAGCCTATGTATTAAATTTTTCTGAAGGGATAGCCAAAGACCTTGAAGGCACAGGCATTACCGTTACGACTTTATGCCCCGGCGCAACCCATACAGAATTTGCTGAAAAAGCAAAAATGCAAAATACAAGATTGTTTAGCTCTATGGTTATGAATCCCGATGAAGTTGCAAAAATAGGATATAGGGCTTTAATTAAAGGAAAAAGGGTTGTAGTTGCCGGACTCTATAACAAATTACTGGTGTTTTCACTAAGATTTACACCAAGATGGCTGGTATTAAAAATAGGCAAAATACTCTTGAGCCCAAAGTCAGGCGCTATCAGCTAAAGCTGAAAACTGCATACTGTCCGCCAGAACAGCAGGGATATTCTAACTGAAGTTATAAGGAGGGAATAGCTCCACTGTGATTAATACAATTCAAGGCAGTTAGATGGTTTCCCCTGCATTCACAGTTTTACTACATCTGTTTTGTATCTCTCACGATGATTCTGTAACTCTTTCTTCACAAATTCCATCTCATCTTTTTTATCTTTAATCAAGCCGTCAAGTTTTGCATCTCGGACAGCCTTCAGTATTGAGCCAACTTCGGGACCCCTTTCTATTCCCATTCCTACAATGTCATCCCCTGTAATATCTATCTTCACAGTCCTCAGTTTTGTAAGGTAGAGGGAGATTGCCTTTTTCATCCTCTCCTGAGGCACCTTTGCCATCATAAACAGGAGGGCTTCAAGAAGTAGGGGATGAAGGACATCATATATCTGGCTTGACTTAAATGTATTTGTGCCTGATGAGAAAAGCTCCTGATACGCCTCTTTTATCTGACTTCTGCTCGTGAGCAGTTTATTTTTATAATGCTCTGATATGGAGAGCCGACGGCATACATCTAAAACATCTTCATCCTTTAAATCATCTAAAAGCCCCATCAGGTAAATAAACCACCCTTCAGCCTCACTGCCAATAAATAATAGGTGGTGCCACGAGATAGTCTCACCAATATTTAAAAATAACTCTTTCATAGAGTCACTGTATATAATCTTCGGATGGATAAACTTTAAGAGTGAAAGCTCTTGCATCCTTTTTACCATCTTTACCGGCTCTCTCTCCTTCAGCATAAGGACAAGCTCTAAGTAAACCCTTGAGCCTGACAGGCGGTTGAAGAGGTCTTTTTTTACCGCACCCTCAAGGAGGGTCATTGTCTGTTTGCCGATACTGAAATTAAACCTCTGCTCAAACCTTATTGCCCTGAATACACGGGTCGGGTCTTCCACAAAGGAAAGGTTGTGGAGAACCCTTATTGCCCTTTCTTTTAAGTCCCTCTGTCCGCCAAAAAAATCTATGAGTTGCCATGCCTCTTTTTTATTAAGACTTATAGCAAGTGTATTTATAGTGAAGTCCCTTCTATAGAGGTCATTTTTCAATGAGCTCATCTCAACAATCGGGAGTGCTGCAGGATGCTCATAATACTCCATCCTTGCTGTTGCAATATCTATCTTAAATTCGCCCCTGCCCCCCTTTTCTAAAGGAGGGAGAGAGGGGATTATTACTACGGCAGTGCCAAATTTTTTGTGGCTCTTGACCCTCCCGGATAGCCTTTCTGCAAATTTTTCTGCAAAGAGGATTCCATCCCCCTCTATCACTATATCTATATCAAGATTTTCTATCCTTAAAAGCAGGTCCCGGACAAAACCGCCTACAAGAAATGCAGAGAATCCCAATCTGTCTGCTACTTCTCCTGCCTCATCAAGAAGTTTTAATATCCTTTCCGGAAGCCTCTCAGATAGAAGCCCCTCTAAATTTTTTGAAAAGGGGTAACGGGTGCCCCCCTCTTTTGAATAGAGGACAGCAGGTTTCTTGAGCATATCTCCATATATAGCCCTCAGCAGGTCTCCCCTGCTTATAATACCCTCCATCTCACTGCTGTCATTCACCACAGGAACCAGTTTCTGCTTCCCTACAATAATAATCTCGTCTATACGGCGGTATGGAGTATCAGAGTGGACAGTTGAAAACTCGCTTATCATCAAATCTGACACCTTTTCCTCTTTTAGATGATGAAATATAGCCTTTTCAACAATCTGTCTTGTTATAATACCGACAGGTTTTTTCCCATCCAGCACAGGGAGGGCACTGATATTGTATCGGGTCATCAACTCCTCTGCCGATTTTATAGCCTCATCTCTCTGAACAGATTTTACCGGATATGTCATCATTTCTTTTGCAAGTTTTACAGGGTGAATCTTTTCCTTTAAGATATTAATGAGCCTCTCCTCTATCTGAATCATGGTCATATCCCTTATTGTTGCAGAGGATGCAGTTGGATGTCCCCCCCCGCCGAATTCATGGGCAACTGCTGCAACATCCACTGCCTCTATCCTGCTTCTTGCCACGAGATGAATCCTGTCCTCCATCCTCACAAGGACAAAAAGGCAGTTCAGATTTTCCATATCCTTTAACTTATGAGTAAGGATTGCCAAATCTCCTATATAGCTATCAGATGATGCAGTGGCTAAAGCAACCGGTAAGCCGTTTATATCATGTATCTCAAGTCCATGAATCAGGTCATTTAAAAGGGAGAACTGTTCAGGGGAGAGTTCCCTGTATATAAAATCTGAGACTACATTGAGGTTTGCACCAATTGATAAAAGATAAGCAGAAGCCTCCAAATCCTCTGGTCTTGTGGATGTAAATGTAAGGGAGCCAGTGTCTTCATATATGCCGAGTGCCATGATAGTTGCCTCTGCCGGGGTGAGGGGAATGCCCTTTTCCCTGAGTAATTCAACAAATATTGTGGTTGTAGAGCCTCTCTCTCTTACAACTGTTACCTCAGATTCTATATCCTGAGGTGTATTTGGATGATGGTCATATACATGGACTGATACATTTTTTCTTTTGACGACACTTTCAAATGGACCGATTCTGCCTGTTAGTCTTGTATCTACAATGATTAAGGTTGTTATCTCATCAAGGGATATATTTTTAAGCTTGTCAAACTGGAAGGAATAGTCAGAGGCTTTTAAAAAATCCCTCACATTTTTCTCCTGCGCCCCCGGAAATACAATCCTTGCATCAGGATAGAGCTTCTTTGAGGCAAGCATTGACGCAAGGCAATCAAAATCCGCATTGAAATGTGTAGTTATTACTTTCATAAGAGTGTCATCGTAAGGGGGCTTTGCCCCAAAGCAATCTTAAAAGATTAATCTAAAAATAAGTAAATACTGACTTTGAATTGGCTTTATCTTATCTTATTTTAACAATTCCCGTCAAAAAAATCATTTGGACAGATTTACTTATGGAAGGAATTATCAGAGATTGATTCATCTGCATGGGGAGAGGATATGGTTGGTTATGAAGTGAGAGGCTAACTTTATTTAGAAGTAGCTAATTTTTCAAGGGGGAGATTTTCAATGGATATATTGACAAGTTCTGAAAGTGCAAGCCGTTCACTGGCATCAAGAATTTCTATTCCAACAATATGTCCCTTCTCATCCAGATCAATTGTTACCCCTTCTTCTATATCAGTTGAATCGGCAATTTTTACTTCTCTAAATCTAATATACAATGCATCCACATCTTTACTATATTCTATTTTCATATATTCCCTTCTTAAAATGCTTTTTCCTTACTGTAACCGTAATAACCAGTATATTGTCATATTCCTCTCTAAATGTAACCCTCAAAAATCTGTTATTTATAAATCTATATGCATTTTTTCTCCCTTTTATACTCGGCTCTACATACTCTGGTTCATGTATCGTTATCTTTGCCTCTTCTTCTGTAACATTACGCTCTTTCATTCTTCTTCTTGCATGACGGTCAAATCTGATAATTTTCATAGTAATAACATATTTAACCTTGTTAAACCATATCACAGCATAGGGGATATGTCAATTTTGTGGACAAATCATTCAGGTGATTAGAGGTCGTATATTGGGAAAGGAGGTGCATGGGTAAGAGGTGAGGGATATATAATTTGTCTTATTTTCGTGATACAGGTTTTAGGGGTCGTTTTATAACTTCAAGCAAAAGGCTTGAGGTATTAAATAGTCTTTATCAAATGGAGGTGTAAATATGAAAAAGGTAGGCATATTTTTTTAGTGCTGTTTATATTATTTTTAAGTTTCACTGCAGGATGCAGTAGTGGAAGTTCATCTTCATCATGTAATAGCCGAAAAAGATGAATCCCAAAATTAAAGATGTCAGGACTGGGAAAATTTTTCTTTTGTAATTATAGTTATAATAATAGATTAGAAACAGATGGAAGATGATAAGAATTGGGAAGGCCGTCAGCCTTGACCAGATAGCCATCCAGCCAAATAAGAGAATCATAAAGATATCCATATTTGTTTTGTATCGCTCAGTCAACATAAAATATAAGGATAGAGAGCAAAAAAATGCTGTGGTAGAGATTGGTCTGATAAGGGTAGTAAAATAAATCATATAGCTGTTTAAAGCAATTGATAGGGTATAAATCCATAATCCTCTTTTTGAAACACCTAAATATTTACAGGAAAGATAACCAAGTATAAAACTCCCTATTCCAATCCAAGGTTTACATTGATCTTTTTCATTAGAAATATAAGTCCCATTATAAGCCACATCATTGTGGCTACCTCTGCATCCCCAAAGTTGTTTTCAAACATACCTGCCACATGGAAGCCGGCAACTGCCCCAAGACCACCGATGATGATAGGTTCTACAAATCTTTCATTCTGGCTTCTGGCTTCTGGCTTCTGGCTTCTGACTTTTAAATATATTTTTACTCCCTCTCTGAAAAATACAATCCATATCCATAAAAATGCTGCCAATCCGAATATCCCATGTTCAGCAGCCTGGGTTAAGATAGTATTATGTGCATGGGCATCTGATCCATTACTAAATTTATGGCTATATTTACCCCTGTAATCGTTTATTGCCTTACTATAATTATCCATCCCCACTCCAAGAGGATGTTCTATTATCATATCTATTGTGCCTTTCCATATATAAAGCCTTTCAATATTGGTTGATATATTAAATATACTCTTAAAACGATTTAGAAAAGGTGACTGCAAGGAGTAAGCAGTAGGCAGTAGGGTGTAGGCAGTAAGAAATAAAAAAATTGAGCCAATTACAGAAAAGGCAATAATCTTCCTTTTTTTGTAGGGCAAGCCTTCAGGCTTGCTTATTTTCGCAGGGCTAAAGCCCTGCCCTACGAGTACTAAGACGATTATAAAAAACATGGCAAATAAAGACCCTATCCATGCGTTACGGGTCATGGATGAAATTAGACCTGCGAAAATCAGGATAGTAGGCAGTAGGCAGTAAACAGTGGGCAGGGAAAAAAACTGTTTATTTTTTACTATCTGCAGTATCCTGCTTAAAGATAAACTAAAGCCGATGGAGAAAATCAGTAATAAAAATCCGCCGAATGTCATATGATGGTCAAAAAAACCTGTAGATGCTATGCCACCTTCTACTGTCCACTGGACAACCTTTCTACCTTCAGGTCTTGCTATATCCAGACCGGGGAAGATATGCTGGAGGACTCCATAAATAGATGTGATAGATGTGACAATTAGAAGGATATAGATAAGTTTTCTTATCATCCTTATATCTTCAATAAAAGTGAGTATTGAAAAAAATGTCAGGATAATCCATAGTTTTTTAATTGATTTTAAACTGTGAGTAAAGTCAATTCCGAGTAGGGCTGCAATAATAACTGTGCCCAAAAACATTAGAATAGGGTAATTAAGAGGTGTTTTTGCAAATATTAGCCTTTTTTCTATAACCATCAGAATAACCCATGATAAAAGTATAATAAATAGCGATGCTTGGGCGGCTGATATAGAGAAAGGCATAAATAATACGAAAGAATAGAATCCAAAGTTTATAGTCTTTATGAGAAGAATAATAATTCTTTCTTTGTCCATACAATCTATAATATAATAATTGTTTAGAAAGAATGGAAATATATAACTTTTTTAAATAATTCTATCAGCTAAAAAGTGAAAAAATCCATAAAAATCTTATTTATTATCATATTGTTTTTATTGGTTTCAAAAATAACGGAAGCATCTTCTTTATATCTACCGATAAATAGCAGGATGAGTGAGCTGGTTGAAAAGATGTCCCTCCTCACCAATATGCCATCTGCCAAAAAACCTTACCCCCTTGAACTGATTTTTAAATATGCCGAAGGGATAAGGGATTCCCATCCAATCCTTTATGAAGAAATAGAAAAAGAGTTCATACGCCTTTATGGTAATACTATGAACAGGGAGAGGATTACCCTCAGCCTTAGGGGTTCAAATAATACAGCAAAACCAATTCCAAATAGTCATGGCCTTTCAACTGATAGTCCATATTTTATTGAAGCAACATATTTTTATAAACCGGGCAGACATATTCAGCTCTCTCTTGATGGAAGTCTTTATCAAAAAAATAACAATCCTAAGATTGCTGCTAACAATACCTACATTGCAACTGGATGGGATTATCTCCAATTTGATATAGGCTATCGTGACCACTGGTTTGACCCTTTTTATGATTCCTCAATGCTTATAAGCACCAATGCCATAAACTCCCCTTCCATTACCATCTCAAATCCCCTTCCGATTCCCTTGCTTAATACTAACTATGAAGTATTTTTATCATATCTTGAAGAGACAGACGGTATACTTTATAATGGGGAGAGGATATCAGGACATCCAAGGCTCTTAGGTATGCACCTTGATTTTCATCCATTAAGATGGTTTGAAATAGGACTCAACCGCACATTTCAATTTGGAGGGGGTGATAGACCCGGGAAATCCTTGGATGATATATGGAATGCCTTTATAGACCCTGTCAGATATGACAATCTGGCAGGCACTGATGAGCAGTTTGGAAATCAGGAGGCATCTATCACCTTTGCAGCTAATATTATTTTTTTAAAAAGTTTCCCTTTCAAGCTATATCACACCATTGCCGCTGAAGATACCCGTGAGCTTAAGAATACAAGCTTCAGCAGCAATGCATATGTCTATGGGGTATATTTCCCTTACATAACAAAAAAAATGGGTCTTCGTATTGAGCATTCCTTTAGAGACCATAATTGGTATGTCCACAACCTTTATAACAATGGCTATAGAAATGATGGAAATTCAATGGGGCATTGGGTTGGTGATACTGTTAAAAAGAACTCATCTTATGATAATATGGCTGGAGATACAGTATTTTCAATGCTTACATGGCAGGAAAAGGCAGATAGGAAATTCAGCCTCTATTACCGTTATATAGATAACTATTATCTCTATAATTCAAAAATTATACGGGATGATAACTACAAAGCAGCTAATGAAATTGGAATAATTTATGTTAAGGATGCAAAAGATAGAGAATACGGTATTGAATTATATGGCGGGAGGACCCCACTCGGTAATGACTTTTATCTTGCCAGTATATTCATGAACCTTTTATAACATTATCAACAGTCTTTAAAATATCGTCAACGCCAATTTCTCCTATGCATCTGACTGGAATATCGCTATATTTACAACCCCAGTTACAGCAATAGCAATCCATCTGTTTATATACTATACATCCGTTATCAAATAGAGGGAGAAATCCGCCAAACTGTCCGCCTCCATATATCATAACCGTCGGCACCCCCATAATCCATGAAGCATGGGTTACCCCTGTCTCATTCCCAACAAATATTCTTGCATGCCTGATAATGCCAAAGACCTCAATCAGGGATGTCTTTCTTCTCAGGTCAATAACAAAATCTGGCAATGCATCAGAACTGTATTGATCTACACCTATAAGCACAGTTTTCATGCCGAGCCGTCTGTGCAGATATTTCATTACCTCCACGAACTTATCTGAAGGATAGTCCCTTTTTGCAGAACGGGAGCCGAAAGTAAAAACAATATAACTCCCCTTTTGTAAAGAGAATTTATTTATTATATTTTCGGATACATTGTTGTTTAGGGGTATATAAGGTTTGACCTCATCGTCTGATACCTTAATATTAAGTATCCTCTCCATAAAAAACTTTTCATGGGCAAAGACACTGGTATAACTACCCTTATCGTCAAACATTTTAAGTTCAGGGACAATATTGGATATATTTTTCCATCTGCCAGGCTTTCTTAATTTCATTACCACACCTCCATACAGATAAGTTAAAGGGAATTTCAATATATACAATATATCCCTTGATTCGGATGAATTAAGGATAGAATTTATAGCTGTTTCAAAGCCCAAACTCTTCAATTCGGAAAGCAACTCATATCTATATTTAAAAGAGGCAAAATATTTTTTTTCATCCAAAGTTATAATGTTGTCTGTGTATAGTTTTGCTACCTCCCTTACACCACTGCTGACGAGACAATACATCTGTTCTTTGCCAAAGTGTCTTATATAAAAACTCAATATCCCGCTGAACAACAAAAAATCCCCTATAGAATTATCTTTAATCACTAAAACTTTCCCAGAATGGGTCTTTCCTGAAATAAGAGATGGAAATATAAGCCTTCCGGAAACCTTTTTCAATTCATGAATTATCTTTCCCATAATGTTGTCATTGCGAGCCCCTGAATGATTCTATCAGGGGCGAAGCAACCTTTTTTCCACCTCCTCAAATACCCTATCAACACTTATCCTGTCCATACAGTCATAATATTTACATTTTTCAAATATACATTTTTTGCAAAAGGGAACATCTGGCATAAGAGCAATATCTTTTTCGCCAATAGGTCCCCATCTCTTTGGCTGACAGACAAAGAGTGGGCAGTAAATGGATACTACAGGGGTGTCTACGGCAGTAGCAATATGAATAGGTCCTGTGCTTGGTCCCACCATTACATTGAACTTTTTTATAACACTGGCAAGCTCTTTAACCCCATCATAGCTAATATATTTTACAGCCTTTCCCTTTATGCTGCCGATTATTTTGTCTAGCAATTCTTCTTCTCCGGGACCTCCCGTAACAAAAACAGCAGCACCTGTTTTCTCTATAACTTTGTCAGCCAACTCTATATATCTTTCAAATTTCCAGTTCCTTGCAGACCCGCCGCTTCCGGGATGGATACCCACAATAGGAGTTATGAGTTGTGAGTTATGAGTTAGGAGTTCAGAAAAAAAAACATTAACCTTCTTTGTAATTTCATCTGGAATATATATTTCAGATTGTCTTATAGGTTTTACACCGAGTATTTCTGTTAGCTCAAGATTATAATCAGTCTCATGCTTATCCACCTTTGACCTATGCTGTTTTATTCTATCGGTGAGAAAAATCTGGGCGAGTTTTGCTGCAGGTCCTATCCTTCTGGGTATTCCGGATAAATAGGTGAGTAAGCCCACCTTGAAATTAAGAAAAAGTATAAGTGCTGTATCAAAACCTTTTTCCCTAATTTCTTTTGCAAGTTTAAGCAGACCCCTTATTGTTCTATGTTCCCCTTCAGGGTCATAGATTATGACCTCATCAATATTTGGATTATTAGTAACAATATCTTTTGTATATGGTCTGACAAGGACTGAAATAGAAATTGATGGGAAGCTATTTTTGAGAGATTTGAATACAGGTGTTGAGAGAACTACATCCCCTATACGATCAGTACGGGTTATAAGAATTTTTTTCATGTTACCTCTCAACTCACAACTCCAAACTCATGATTATTTTAGAACCCTCCCCACATATACTGCCACTGGGTTCCCTCCATGTATATATATTGATTGCAAGCCCTGCATGTGGAGATTTCATCAAATTTAAGTTCAATCTGCTTCTGTCTCAAGTTATTAAGAATTTTACCATTCCAGATATTCAAGATGGATTCATTTTTCATATCTCCCACAATAACTTTTCCATCGTAATCAAGACAGCATAGGGCAACCTTTCCATCCTCAAGAATTACCATCTGGTCCCACAGCATTTTACATGGACAGTTAAATCTTTTGCTGTTGTTTATAGATTCGTTCCTATTTTCTACAGACCCTGTCCATGTGTTATATTCTACATCAAGAACCCTGTCAACACGAGGTTTCCAGTATCTCTTAAATTCCACTATCTCTCCTGATGTCTCATCCATATTGATTATTGAAACTGTTATAAATATATTTTTATTCAGCCTCTTTTTCAGTTCTATAAACCTCTCTGTATTCTCAACAACCCTGTCAAAATCAAGATTTTTTCTGACCTTCTCAAATGTATCTTTAGTAAATCCATCTATATCAATGTTGATTCTATCAAGCCCTGAGTCAAGCAACTCTATTGCCTTTTCACTATTAAGGAGGGCGGCATTTGTGCTGATTTGAACCCTGCTTCTGGTATGTTCCTTTGCATATCTTATGAACTCGCCAAGTCTGTTGTGCATAAGGGGTTCGCCGAAATTAAATGGCTGTATAATTTTTACACCAACTTTTCCGCAGTCATCAATTATCTTTTTGTAAAGTTCAAAGTCCATATTTTTAACAGGACGGGTCATGGACTGTCTTGGACACATGATGCAGTCAGAGTTGCAGGCATTGGTAATCTCTATTGTAACTTTTAACGGTCGTTTCAGCCTGTTTTTAATAGAGAAATATTTTACGGCTTCCCGAAAAGGTTTTAACTGAAATACCTTTTTCTTGAAAAATATTTTCATCGGCTTGATTATATGCAGGAGTGATTGAAATCAGAAGTAATTATAGGTAGGGACTGTTCCCAGAACAGTCCTAAATAGGTTCGTTCAGGGAACGAACCCTACCTTACAGGAGTTTTTTTAGCCTGTCTTTGGTTTTGCCTTTGCCACTGCAACCTTTTTTCCTGATATCATGCTCTGGTGCATTGCCTCTATTACCTTTTCAGCCTTATCCCTTGGGACTTCAACAAATGT
>Ga0209324_10000963_pt1 | contig 19948 bp, 19 predicted proteins | sample Rifsed19ft3_FD_184015 | JGI IMG/M metagenome (GOLD analysis project Ga0209324, IMG submission 184015) | Soil microbial communities from Rifle, Colorado, USA - sediment 19ft 3 (version 2) | ecosystem: Environmental > Terrestrial > Deep subsurface > Rock core/Sediment | place: Rifle, Colorado...
ATCTTTGCCTCGAGTTCCTCGATCCTCGATTCCACCCAAGAGATCTGAGAAGTCATCTCGGCGATCTGATTCCGCGAGGGGAGGCCGAGCGCCTTCAGATACGCCTCACCGGCCTTCTTCATCTCCTTCTGTACCGGGCCGGCCGCGCCGAGGTACTGTTCCAGGTACTTTCCGAAGGCCGCGGCGAAACCCTCAGACGCCATGGCACCCTCCAGGGCCTTCGACCACGCCTCGATCCCCTCGTCCAGGAACCGCTTCCAGAGCTGAAGCACCTCGGGCGACCCGCCCTCCCTGACCATCTGGGACAGAAGCAACGCCCCCTGGTTGAAGAAGGGCATCCAATACTGGGAGAGGTTCGGCTGCGGGGTCCGACCGAGCATCGCCTGCCACGCCTCGATCCCCTGTTCTGCGGACTGCTTCCACTGCTGGAGCAGCTCCTCTGTCCACCCCGCGCCGCTCATGGTCGCCTCCCTAGTGACGCTCCGCCATCGATCTTCGCTCATCGCCTATCATTGGGATCGGGGGCCCAGCCAGCCCCGGACCTTGGGCCACGCGACGGTCGCCGCCTGCCGGCCGGCGATCAACGAGATGTGCCCCCCCGGCAACTCGACATACTCCGTATCCCGACTCGACACCACATCGACCAGAGTCCTGACGCACGCCGCCGGGGCGATGTAATCGGCTTGCGCCCCCACCACCAAGACCGAACAACGGATGTTGGACAGGTCTACCCGTCTCCCCTCGAGGGTGAGCTCACCTTTGACCATCGTGTTCCCCTGATAGAACTCCTCCACCCACTGCTTGAAGAAGCAGCCAGGGATGGGCATATACTCGTTGGCCCATTTGTTCAGGGCCTTGAAACCCTCCACGTACCGGTCATTCCACATGTTCCACCAGAGGTTCGTATAGCTGCTGAGGTCCGCGGTCGGTTTCAGCAGCTTGAACCCGGCCCGGATCAGGTCCGCCGGCATCCCCCCAAACGCGTCTACGAGCTTCTCCGCATCGAAGTAACGCTTATCCATCCAGGTGGTGAAGAACCCCGCCTTTTCGAAATCGATGGGGCCAGCCATATTGATAAAATTACGGACAGGGGCTTCGGGGTGAAGGGCGATGTAACAGGCGCTGAGGGGGGCCCCCATGCAGTAGCCGAGCAGACTGACCTCCTTTGCCTGGGAACTCTCGAGGACCTTCTTCACCATGACCGGGAGGATGCGCAGTACGCACTCGTCCACGGTCAGGCCATCGTCCTCATCCCCGAAGATCCCCCAGTCGAGGAGATAGAAGTCGAACCCCTGCTTTACCATGTATTCGATAAAGCTATTGCCGGGCAGCAAGTCGAAGATGTAGGGGCGGCTGATCCCGAGGTTCGGGACCATGAAAACGGGGACAGGATAGACTGCCTCCGCCGTCGGTCGATATCGATACAGTCTTGCCTTGCCCTTCCGGTAGATGAGATCCCGGGGCGTCTGTCCGACCTCGGGATCGCACGTCGCGAGGAAAAGCTCCTTCGCCTTTGCCGTCCTCTTGGCCTGGCGGATCATCTCCTCCTGCCATTGCTTCAGGACATCCTGTTGGGCCACACTCCCCCTCCTACGTGAGACGCTCCACCACCAAGGCGTTCCCTTCCCCACCACCGGCCCCCATGGAGGCCGCACCATACCGCAAACGCCGATCCTGGAGGGCGTGCAAGAGCGTCACGAAGATCCTGGTCCCGCAGGCCCCGATAGGATGGCCGATGGCGATCGAACCGCCATGGATGTTGATCTTCGCGTTGTCGATCTTGAGCTCTCGCTCACAGGCGATGACCTTGACGGCAAAGGCCTCGTTGATCTCAAACAGGTCGATGTCCTCCACCTTCAGTCCAGCCTTCTGTACGGCCTTTCGCGTCGCCGGGATCGGGCTCATCGCCATGATGGCCGGCTCGACGTTGGCCCAGCCCCAGGAACGGATGAGGAACCAGGGCTTCAGGCCCAGCTCTTTTGCCTTGCGCATGGACGTGACAACGACGGCCGCCGCCCCATCGGTGATGCCCGAGGAATTGCCCGCCGTGACCGTCCCCCCTTCCCGAAAAATCGCCTTGAGCCTTGCCAGCCTCTCTAGTGTGGTATCCGGCCGCGGGTGTTCATCCTGGGCGAACAGGACGGGTTCCCCCTTGGCCTGCGGGATGGAGACGGGGATGATCTCTTCCTTGAATTTCCCAGTCTTGATCGCCTCGGCTGCCCTCTGCTGGCTTATCAAGGCCTGCCGGTCCTGCTCCTCCCGGCTGATCTTGAACTTTTCCGCCATAAGATCGCCGAGATAGCCCATGCGATGCCCGGTGCCGGGGCAGGTCAGGCCGTCATAGATCATATGATCCAGGGTCTCAAAGGAGCCCATCCGGTGCCCCCAGCGGGTGTGGGGAAGCATGTACGGAGCCAGGCTCATGTTTTCCATGCCTCCGGCCACGACGACATCGGCGGTCCCCGCCCAGATCGCCTGGGCCGCCAACCCCAGTGTTTCAATCCCTGTCCCGCTTGCCTTGTTCACCGTATACGTCGCAACCTCGACGGGAAGTCCGGCTTCGAGCACCGCCTTCCGGGCCGGCCCCAAACCGAGGGTCGCCTGAAGGGCGCTGCCCATAATGACGTAATCGATCTGAGCCGGCTTCAGATTGGCCCGCTTGATGGCGTCATTGAGGACGAGAGCCCCGAGCTTCGTCGCGGATATGTCCTTCAAGCTTCCGCCAAACTTCCCGACCGGCGTCCTGACTGCACTGACGACCACCGCCTGTTCCATCCTCCACTCCTCGCCGGCCCCTTCCCGGGCCGACAGCCCCACCACACCGGTGCGGGCCACGCTCTCCTACAACCCCGTCGGCGGCTTATACTCCCCAAAGACTTCCCGAAGCAGGCCACAGATCTCACCGATCGTCGCGTACGCCTTGACTGCACCCAGGATAGGTTCCATCAGGTTCTCCTCGCCGAGCGCGGCCTCCCGAAGGCGGATCAGGGTTTCCTCGACCGCTCGGCCGCTGCGCCGGGCCCGAAAGCCCGTCAGTTTCGCCTTCTGATTCTCGGCCCCCTCGGGGTTCACGCGAAAGATCGGGGTCCGATGCTCTCCGCTATCGCCGAAACGGTTCACCCCGACGATGATTTTCTTGCCCTCCTCGACCTCCCGCTGGAATCGGTATGCCTCCTCCTGGATGGTGCGTTGCATGTAGCCGCGCTCGATGGCGGCAACAGCTCCCCCCATCGCCTCGATCTCCTCGAGGATGTCCCAGGCCCTTTGCTCGAGGTGATCCGTCAGGGCCTCCACGAAGTACGAGCCCGCCAGCGGATCGACGGTGTCGGTGACACCCGTCTCATAGGCGATGATCTGCTGCGTCCTGAGCGCGATGCGTTGGGCCTCCTCTGTCGGGATGGCCAGCGCCTCATCGAAGCAGGAGAGGGCAAGGGACTGCACCCCACCCAAGACCGCCGCCAAGGCCTGGAGCGCCGCCCGAACAATGTTGTTCTCCGGCTGCTGGGCCATCAGCGTTGAGCCGCCGGTCTGGGTATGGGTTCGAAACATCCACGCGCGAGGATCCCTGGCCTGGAACCGCTGCCGCATGAGCTTTGCCCACATCCGCCGCAAGGCCCGGTACTTGGCGATCTCCTCGAAGAAGCCGTTATGGGTGTTGAAGATCCAAGAGAGGCGTGGGGCAAAGGTATCGACCTCGAGGCCTCGACGTCGCACCGCCTCGATATAGGCGATGGCGTTGGCGAAGGCAAAGGCAATCTCCTGGGCGGCCGAGGCACCCGCATCACGGATGTGATAGCCGCTGATACTGATGGGATTCCACCGGGGCACGTGGGCGGCGCAGTACGCGATGAGGTCCGCGGCCAGGCGCAGCGAGGGCCCTGGCGGGTAGATATAGGTTCCCCGCGCGACATACTCCTTGAGCACATCGTTCTGGACCGTGCCCGCCAGTCGATCCCTCGGCACCCGCTGCTGATCGCCGACGGCGATGTACATCGCCACGAGGATCGCCGCCGGGGCGTTGATGGTCATCGACGTCGTCACCTGATCGAGCGGAATGCCGTCGAAGAGAGTTTCCATGTCAGCCAAGGAGTCGATGGCGACGCCCACCTGTCCCACCTCACCTTCGGCCAGCGGATCGTCCGAGTCGAGCCCCATCTGGGTGGGGAGGTCAAAGGCCACACTCAAACCGGTCTGCCCCTCTTTGAGCAGATACCGGAACCGCTCATTGCTCTCCTCGGCCGTCCCCATCCCCGCGTACTGGCGCATCGTCCAGAGCTGACTGCGATACATCGTGGGGTAAATTCCCCGGGTGTACGGATATTGCCCGGGAAGACCGAGTTTTTCCAGGTAATCGAGGTCAGTCGTATCCTCGGGCGTGTACAGGCGCTCAACCCGAATCCCGGACGACGTAGAAAACTCCTCCCGCTCCTGGATCCGACCCAAGGCAGGTCTCAGGACCTGCTCCTCCCAGGCTCTCTTTGCCTCGGCAATGTCTTCTCGCTCTTTCCCCATTCCTCTCTCTCCCCGGGATTCCCCGGGCCCTAGCCTTCGACTAACCGCTTGCCGATGACCTCCCGCTGGATCTCGCTCGTCCCCTCGAAGATCCGGAACAGCCTGGCATCCCGCCAGTAGCGCTGGATGGAATATTCTTTCGAGTATCCGTACCCCCCGTGTATCTGCAAGGCCTCTGAGGCGACCCGCTCCACCATGTCCACCCCCGCCTCCACATCGCACCGGCGACTCGTGTCCTTCATCGCCGCCGCATAGTAAGTCAGCTGTCTAGCCGCCTGAACCTCGGTAGCCATGTCGGCTAACTTGTGCCGGATCGCCTGAAAGGTGCCGATCGGCTGGCCGAACTGGTGCCGTTCCTTCGCATACTTCAGAGCCAAGTCCAACGCCCCTTGCGCTACGCCCACGGCCCGCGCGGCCGTCTGGATCCTCGCCGACTCATAGGCCGCCATCAGTTGATAGAAGCCTCGGTTCTCGGGCCCGCCAATCAGGTTCTCGGCCGGGACAGGGCAGTCCTGAAAGCCCAGGGTGAAGCAGTGCATGCCGTGGTACCCAACGGTCGGAATCGGCTCACCGGCGATCCGGGGGGGGTCGAAATCATCCGAGGGTTCCTTCTCGATGAGGAAGAGACTCAGCCCCTTGTGCCGCTTCGCTGGATCCGGATCCGTCCTCGCCAGGACGGTGAGGAGGTGGGCCCGGTTGGCGAAGGTGCACCACGTCTTGGCGCCGGTGATGAGATACCGATCCCCATCCCGCCGGGCCCGAGCCCTCATCCCCGCCGTGTCCGAACCCGCATCCGGCTCGGTAAAGGCAGCCGCCGTGAGAATCTCCCCAGAGACGATTCCCGGCAGGTAGCGCCGCTTCTGCTCCTCGGTCCCGTGGGATTGAATCAGAATTCCGGTGATCAGGTTCCGCGTCAGGACACTCCCGACGCTCAGCCACCCTCGGGACAGTTCTTCCGACACGATGACCAGCGCCAAGTGGTCCAGGCCGACGCCTCCGGCTTCAGCCGGAAAGACCAGCCCAAAGTAGCCCAGCGCTGCCATCTTCTTGATGATCTCATCGGGGATATCCTTCTCCTCCCGATCGAGTACATCGGCGACGGGGAGCACCTCTTTCGCCACGAAATCCCTGACCGACCGGCGAAGCTCCTCATGAAGTTCGCTCAACACCATTCGCCCACCCTGTTCCTACTCAGCACTGGGGCCTCAATGCCCCGCAGGACCGCACCGATAAAAATAGCCACGGGAACTTTGACGTCTGCCCCCGTGGCTTCAGACGGCCGAGTAAAATGCTCTAACGGCCGCCCCCGGGGGGGCAGATGCCGCTAAAGCCTACTACCACGATGATAGGCATACCCCAAGTGTGCATGATCGAAATGAGGGCTGATCGTCGATGTGGAAGAAACAAACATGGTTTTCGTTATCATAGTGGTCTTCACTTTGTCAAGAGAAATTGAGGACATCGTCAACAGGATGGCCTACCCGAGAAGCCGCGCCAGGAGCCGCTCGTACTCCCGGAGAGGGACCGCCCCGACGATCGGGGGCGCCTCGCCGATGACGACGGTCGGGATGGCCCGAACTCGATACCGCTGAATAGCCTGTACGTGCTCCTCCAGGACCCGGTTTCGCTGACCCCCTCCCTGGTAGTCACTGAGAAACCGATCCATGTCGAGCTCGGCCCGCCGGGCCACCTCGATGACCTCCTCTACCCTGCCGATGTTCACCCCTTCGCAGAAGAATGCCCTGAAGAGTCCGAAATGGATCCGTTCAAAGGCCTCGGGGCCTTGCAATTCAGCACACTTGGCCGCTTCCAGTGCTGGCAAGCTCCACTGGGGGAAGTCGGGCCGCGTCCACATTTGGAAAGTGATACCCACGTCCACCGATAGGGAGGAAGCTTGTCGCCAGGCGGCCTCACGGTAGGTCCCGTGAAATGTGGCGGTAGGATCGGGGTCAGGGCGGAGGGCAAAGCTTCGGCGCTTCAGCTGGAGCCGACCGCCGTACCGGTCTCGAAGTCGCTGCAGGCGAACCGCCGCCGGATAGCACCAAGGTCAGAGATAATCCGAAAACTCCAGGATCGTCAGGGTCTCAGGCATGGCGACATCTTCTAGCCAGGCCGATCAGCTCGTGTCCACTCCGCCTAGTATCGGTCCCGCAAGCGATACGAGATACCGACGCGGATCGTGCCCGGAGCGACCGGGAGCGGGGTGGCTCGCTTGATGGTCTCCACCGAGGCATGATCTAATATGGGGAACCCGGATGACTTGACGATCGTGACATCCTCGACGCGACCATCAGCGACAACCCGAAACTGGACCTCCGCAGTCCCCTCGATCCCCGATCGACGCGCCTCAGGGGGATACCGCTTAGCCCTCTCAATCCTGTCGCGCAGAAGCTGCCGCCAGTCGGCTCCTCTGCGTCCAGCCCCGCCGGCACCACCCAGACCTGCTCTCTCCCCAACGCCGTTTCCCTCGTCAGCCGAGACTTGCGCGCCGCCTCCTTTACCCTCTCCTGCGCCAGCCAGCGGCCATCCTCCTGCTAAGCCGACCCACTTACCGTCCTCCTCGAGTCCACCTCCGTCGCTCCGCTCTGGCCCCCTCTCCTCCAAAGGCGGGGCGAAGTGGCGAACTTCGGCGAGCTCCGCTTCTTGAGCAGCCGACACCTCTCCAGACGGCGAGGGGAACGCTGGCTGACGCTCTTCCGCCTTTCTCCCCCCTTGCGCACCACGTGGGGCAGCACTCGCTACAGCCGCGGACCTCGGCGTGATTGGTGAAGCGGCAATAGCCTGTTGGCGCCCGTCTTTCCCGGCATTCAATGCTTCACCACGCCCGGGGATGGCCTGGACAAGATTGACCTCCACCGCCCCGTGACCCGGAGGAAGCAGCTGGGGCACCCCGACCCACCAGCCCGCCACCAGGAGCATGCCCGCGTGAAGGAGCAGGGAGGAGACCCATGCCAGTCTCATCCCCGCTTTCTGCCCGGACCGTCCCAGCATCGAAGATCGCCTCACTATTGGTAGAACCCTGAAAATTCCACACTGATCCCGGCCAGGAAGCTTGCCCCAGGTGCTGGGATCAGGAAGCGCTGGTTGCTAAAGGCATTGAAGAAACCCCACGGCTCGTACTCGGTATCCAGGATGTTTTCGCCCTGGATGAAGAGCGTGAGTGGCCCGTGTCGGTAACTCAGCCGCGCATTCAGGACGAAGTAGTTATCGAGCTGCCTGGCTTGATTCGGCTCATCAGACGAGAGGAACCGGTCGCCCACATACAGCCCGGCGAGCGAAAACGTGAGGCCCTCGATGGGACGGATGTTCACGCCGATGCCGAGGCGGTGCCGGGGAACGAGGGGGATGTCGTTGCCTTCGCGGACCTGCCCCGAGGCCAGGAGCACATCGGTCTCGATGGTCGGGACGATGTAAGAGTAATTCACGAACCCCTCCACGATCTCGCCGTATCGCCCCTTCAGGGTGAGCTCGACCCCTCGGCGCCGGGTCTTGGCCACGTTTTGATTCAGCCCACCACCGGTGGCCGGATCGGTCACCACGAAAAAGATGTCGTCCTGCACGTCGGTCTGAAACAGGGCGAGCGTCCCTTCGAAGTGTTCCCCCAGGCGGGCCCGTGCCCCCACCTCGTAGGTGCGCGATTTAGGCGCCTGCAGGTCCGGGTTCGACACGAAGGGGGCTTGGGCGAAGAGTTCATCCACGGTGGGCGTGCGAAACCCCTCCGAGTAACTGAAGTAGAGCCCGACTTGTGCAGTCGGATTCCACGTAACGCCCGCCCGCGGATTGAACCGCTGGAAGGTGCGCATCCGGTTGTTCGTGGGGTCCAGTCGGTCGGTGAAGTCGATCCGGTCCCGGTCGTAGCGGCCGCCGCCGCTCAGGATCAAAACCTCCGGGATCAGATCGAAGCTCTCCTGGAAGTAGACGCCGAGCACGCGCTCGTCGGTCTCCTGGTTGGTAAATGAGGGGGGGAACGGAATGAACTGGCTCGATCCCGTGCTGGCAAACGCGCTCTGGGTGACCTCGACCCCGGCGACGAAGATGTTTCGATGATCGGCGATAGTCGCATCATGCGTCACTTGAAGCGTGCCGCCACCGGTGAGGATATCGGTGAATCGGTCGCTGCGACTCGTGAGGCCGACGACCAGGCTCTCCTGATCGAGATCCCGGACAAAGGCGTTGAGCGCCACTGAGAAACCGGCCGGCAGTTGCTGCCGCACGTTCAGGGTCCCCGCATGAAGCGTGTGGGCGACGAAGTCCCCCGGGGTGACGTTCTGTGTCCGATCCTGTGCCAGGAGGTCTTCCCGGATCGAGCCGGCCTGCTCCAGGCGATCGTCGACGAAGAGATACGAGACGGCGATGTCGGTGTCCGCGCCGATCCGGCGGCCCACCTTGGCGAAGAGCCTCCTCACATCGGCGTCAGACTCGTCCCGGAAACCTTCCTCGAGGTACTGCGTGAATCCCAGATAATAATCGAAGGCCCCGACCGGGCCGCCGACACTCCCGCGATACCGTTGGTGGCCAAAGCTCCCCCCGGCGACCTCGAGCTTAGCCTTCGGCACCGGTCCTCCCCGCTTGGTCTGGAGGTTCACGACCCCGGCCAGGGCGTTCTTCCCGAAGACAGAGGCGGTGCCCGGCACAACCTCAATCCGTTCCAGGTCATCGACCGGGAGCAGGTCGAAGTTCACTATGTTGAAATCGGGGTTGTTCACGCGGACGCCGTCCAGGATCATCGTGGTGGTCGTGACCGGTTCGCCGCTGAAGCCTCGCATATCCAGGCTCGATTCAATGGCGTTGCCGACGTTCTGATACTGGGTGATCCCGGGCTGGTACTGGATAACCTCCGGGACCGTCTTTGCCCCTGAGGACTCGATCTCTTCCTCGGTCGTGACCCTCACCTGCGCCGGGACGCGCTTGAGATCCAGCAGAAGATCGGGCAGGCGCGTGGCCGAGACCACCACTTCGGGAACCCGAAGGACCTCCGCTTCCGGTTTTTCCTGGGCCAATGTCGTTTCGATCTTGAGAGTGACGAGAAGCCCGGCCAGCAACCCGCGCAAGACATTCCGCGAGATCATGGAACACCTCCTCTTCCGCGAAAGCGATGTTCACATTCCCCCGGAAAAGGTTTCCTGACTCGTGGATCGTCACCCCCCTGCGCCTTCCCATCGTGCGACTATCAGCCCACGACAGTGGCATGATGCAGAGAGGCTCCCCACTCACAGTGGCGGGACCGTGCTGGACTCGCACCAGCTTCCCTTTAATCCGCGGGCATCCTGGTTCATGGTTCGGAGTTCATGGTTCAGGGTTACCAGGCTGCGACGAGCGCCATTACGGGCGGGGCAAGATGCGGATCATGCCCGTCTGAGGATCCGTGCCGATCCAGATGGGACAGCCGTAGGCGCTCTCGAGAATCTCCGCGCGCATCACCTCCTCAGGGCGGCCAGCGGTCAGGACCGTTCCGCCCTTCAGCAGCAGGAGTCGGTCCGAACATCCGGCCGCCGCGTTGAGATCGTGGGAGACCAGGATGATGGTCAATCCCCGTTCCGCCTTGAGTCGTCTGAGCAGCCTGAGGATCTCCATCTGATGGTTGAAATCGAGATGGGCCATCGGTTCATCGAGGAGGAGGATCCGGGGCTCCTGGGCCAACGCCCTGGCGATGACCACCCGCTGCTTCTCGCCGCCTGAGAGTTGGTCCAGATACTTGCCCGCGAGATGCCTTGTCCCCGTCTCTTCGAGGGCCTGCTCCGCGGCCCGGCGGTCCTCGCCGGTCTCAAACCCGATCCCCCGGGCGTGCGGATAGCGACCCATGGCAACGACCTGCCCCACCGTGAAAGGAAAGGCCACCTGAAACTCCTGGGGGACCACCGCCACGGTCCGAGCCACTTCCCGCTTCGACAAGGCGTCGAGATCGCGACCGAAGAGGGTGATCTTCCCCGTCTCAGGGACGAGGACCCGACTGAGGAGGCGCAACAGGGTCGTCTTGCCGGCGCTATTCGGCCCGATCACCCCCAGGACCTCCCCGGCCTCGACGACAAACGAGATCCCGTCGAGCACGCGCCCGTTGCGATAGCGAAAGGCGAGATCGTGGACCTCGACCGCCTTCATGGATAAACACCTCGATACCGGGTGCGGAGGAGATAGGCAAAGACGGGGGCGCCAAGGAAGGAGGTGACAGCCCCGACGGGGATCTCCACCGGTGCCGCGACCGTCCGGGCCAGCGTATCGGTGAGAACAAGAAACATCGCGCCGGCAAGGAGCGAGGCAGGGATGACCAGCCGGTTATCCGGTCCGAGACAGAGGCGGACGGCGTGGGGAACCATCAGCCCGACAAAGGCCACGGACCCACTCACCGACACCGCCGCGCCGGTCACGAGGCTGCACGCCACAAAGATGATGCGTTTCACCCGCTCGGGCTCCGCCCCGAGTTGCGCCGCCGCCTCCTCTCCCGCCGCCAGCAGGTTCAGGGGGAGGGCCTGCAGATAGATCAAGCCGGTGCCGACGAGGAGGCACCCCACCACGACACCGAGGGTGGGGTAGTCCGTAAGGCGCAGCTGTCCGATGAGGTAGAACACGATCCCCCGCAGCTCTTCAGCCCGAATCAAGGCCGAAGCCACCATAATGGCCGAGGAGAAGAAGAGTGAGACCACGACACCGGCGAGGAGGAGGGTCTGGATCGGAAGCCGGCCCTCGATGCTGGCGATGCCGTAGACCGTCACCGCCGCCACCAGCGCGCCGGCAGCGCCGAAGAGAGGCAGGAGGAGGACCCCCGCGCCGGCGCCAAACCCTGTGAAGACTCCCATGACCACGCCGAAGGCAGCGCCACTCGAGACACCGAGGACTGCTGGGTCGGCTAACGGATTGCGAGAGATCGCCTGAAAACCCGCTCCGGCGAGGGAGAGAGCCGAGCCCACGACGACCGCGAGAAGGACGCGGGGAAGCCGCAGGGTCAGCACGATGGTCTCCTCTGCCTCTGTCCAGAAGACCGGGAGCGGAAGGACATTCGCTCCGAGGATCGCCATGGTCTGAACCCACCCGATGCCGACCGTCCCCACGGACAGGGCGAGGACGACGGCCGCCGCAAGCCCGGCCGTCAGAACTGCCATCACACCCAGGAGACGTCTGCGCATCACGGACCACTCCCGGCGAAGGCCTGGGGGTGGAACAGACGGGCCAGGAGCTCCACGCCGTCCACAATTCGGGGCCCGGGACGGCTCGTCAGGCTAGCATCAATGACCCGGACGGCCCCTTCCCGCACTGGACGGACCTCTCGCCACACCGGCAGACGGCGGAGGGCCTCTCCGTGGTGTAGGCCACCACGATCCAAGCCCAGGAGGATCACATCGGGCGGATCGAGCACGAGCGCCTCCAGGGAGTAGCGGGGAAACCCGGCCGTTCGCACGATGTTTGCTCCCCCTGCTAGGTGGATCAGATCATCGATTACGGTCTCCCCGCCTGCCACAATCAGAGGATCGATCCAAACGACATAGAGGACCCTCGGCCTGGCCAACACGCTGACCTTCTTCGAGACGGCCGCGATGCGTCGCCGCATGTGGGCAATCAAGCCCTCGGCCTGCGGCTGCCTCCCGACCGCCTCCCCCACCTTCAGAATGGAGACCAAAACTCCCTCGACCCCCACCGGCTTTACCCCGAAGACCGGGATCTGGAGCTGCTCGAGTTGGATCAGGGTCTCCCAGCGGTTGGCGTCCGCCGCGATCAGTACGAGGTCGGGTCGAAGCGCGATGATCACCTCCAGGTCCGGATCAAGCCCACCACCGACCCTGACCCTTTGCACGGCCTCAGGGGGATAGTCCGCATAATCGATCACTCCCACCACCGAATCGCCCGCACCGAGCGCAAAGAGGATCTCGGTGAGGCTCGGGGCGAGCGGGATGATCCGACGGGGTGGTTTGGGAAGCTCCACCCGCCGTCCCACCATATCGACAAAGGTCGCCGCCTGGACGGCCACTGCGCAGAGGAGGAGGGCGATAATACTCCAGACGCCACCGCCTGCGGCGAGGAGACTCTTGCCGCAGCCGCTCTCCTCCCCAGCGACGATGACCCGTGGGACCTTCATCCAGCGATCCCTCCGAAAAAATAAGCCCCAACCTTCAAGGTTGGGGCTCACGTCGCTTGAGATCTCCGGTGCCTTTCGGCACCTGGCCCAGCTACGCGGTGACCTTTCCCCTCGGAAGGTCTTCGCTCCAGTGCCGGGCGGGCAGGTCTCCTGGCTTGCGGGTCTTCTTACTCTCCGCGCCTTCCCATCCCGCTCCGCGGGACAGTGGCTGCTGCGGATTTCATCGCCGCTCACAGTTGCGGGGCAGCAGTGGACTCTCCCCGACTCTTCGGGGATACACCACCTTCCCTGGCCCCCAGCCCGTATTCAGTTGTGCCATGGTACATACCCTGAGGGGCTTGCCGCTGTCAAGCAGGATTTACAGGGTGTGAGGGAGAAAGCGCCAGATGCGGGCGAGCAGGTCGCTCGGCTGGAACGGCTTCGTGATATAGTCATCCGCCCCCTGCACACCGCGGGCTTCGCCCTCATGCTGCATCCGCGTGTACACCTGGGTCATCATGATGACCGGCACCGAGGCGGTCTCCGGGCGGTCCTTGATCTTACGGCAGAGGTCGAAGCCGTGCATGCGTGGCATCAAGACATCGGTGATGACCAGGTCGGGACACTCCCCGGTGAGGTATTCCAACGCCTCCACCCCGTCTTGGGCCGTCACCACGTCAAACCCCGCACCGACAAGCAGATCTGTAAGGTACGCCCGGAAGAATTTGGTGTCCTCCACGACCAGGATCTTCGGCCGGCCATTAAAGGGGGACTCGAGCGTGACCACTTCCTGCCCCTGGGACATCACACCAATGAGAAAGTGGCACTCGGGACACTGGGCCTCCACCCTCGAGCCCGGCACCGGCATCTGCTGCAAGCGAAAGACGCTCTGACACTCCGGACACGTCAGAGAGTGCCCAGCCGAGGCCGCCTCGAGAAACCTGGATACCTCCACCAGGCTGCGGACCTCCGGGACCACTTCATCTGCTCCGGCTTCTCGACCCAGCGTGATCTCATCTTCGGTCGGCCCCCCCTCAATCCAGAGAAGGATCTTCGCCTTGGGGCAGAACCGCCGGATGTCGCGACAGACGGTCCACCCCTCTTCCCGCGATCGGGTGATGTTCAAGAAGGCGAGATCTGGAGGATCGGATTTGGCCAGCGGCACAGCCATCGCGAGGCTGGACGCGGCGATCACGGAAAACCCCTGTCCTTCCAGGAGTCCCTGCAATCGTGCCCGAGAGTCCCGCTGGTCATCCGCTAGCAGGATAATTCCCACCTATACCTCCCGATCCTCTTGTCGCTGCACCTCAGTGCATTTTGGGTGCCAGAAAGAACAAAACTACCTAAACATAAAGGGAAAAATCTCCTTCAGCCCCTAGAAACTATTCTTTGAGCGCCTCGACGCTGATCCTTCCGGCCAGATTGCCCGCCACTTGCCGGAAGACGTCCGCCACGGGAGATGTCGGGGCCTCGATAAGGACGGGCCGCCCCACATCGGCGCCCTGGCGGAGGACGAGGTCGAGCGGAATCTCTCCCAGAAATGGGACTTCCAGGCGCTGGCTGGCCTTGCGCCCGCCGCCGTGACCGAACAGCTCCACCGGCCGCCCGCAGTGGGGGCAGAGGAGATAGCTCATGTTCTCGATGATCCCGAGGATGGGGACCTTCAGGGTTCGAAACATGTTGAGGGTCTTCGTGGCGATCTGGACGGCCACCTCCTGGGGGGTCATGACGACGACCGCCCCTGTGAGGGGGATCGCCTGGGCAAGCGTCAGGGCGGCATCCCCCGTCCCCGGGGGGAGATCCACAAGGAGGTAGTCGATCTCCCCCCAATCCACCTCCATCAACATCTGCTTGACCGCCTGGGCGACCATCGGCCCCCGCCAGACGACCGGGGCGGCATGATCTGGCAGGAGAAAGCCCAAGGACATCAGCTTGACCCCGTGGTTTACCGGGGGCTGCATGCGCTTGGCCACCACCTCAGGCTGCCGGTGCACCCCCATCATGATAGGGATGCTCGGTCCGTAGATGTCCGCATCGAGGAGGCCGACGGCGGCGCCCGCCTCGGCGAGAGCCACCGCGAGATTCGCCGTCACCGTGGACTTACCCACCCCCCCCTTACCGCTGCCGATGGCGAGGATGTGCTTGACGCCTGGGAGAGGTTGGCGCCCCGGAGGGGGCTTGCGCACCGAGGCCGTCAGGGTGACGGTGACCGCTGTCACTCCGGGGAGGGCCTGGATCGCCGCCCTCGTCTCTTCTTCCACCTGGGCCTTCAGGGGGCAGGCGGGGGTGGTGAGTTCAACGGTGACCGCCACGGCCCCGCCTTCCACCGTGATCGTCTTCACCATTTCCAGGGAGACGAGGTCCCGGTGCAGTTCCGGGTCCTGGACCTTCCGCAAGGCGTTGAGGACGGCCTCTTCCGTGAGCACAGGTTCTTTTCCTTCCCGCGTTTCTAGGGGGAGAAGGACTCGTCACGCCCCCCCATCGTAGGAGGTCAGCCTGCGGCTGTCAAGGCAGGAGGACTCAGCGCAAGACAAACGATTCGAACCAACACCGAGAGGCGTCCCCCTGGGCCGGGCACCGGACCGTTACCTCCACCCCGGCGCTCCGATTCAGGATCTCGCCTAACGTGACAGCATCCGACAGGGAATAGGCCCAGTAGATGATCTCCCGCACGCCCTGAACCGGCTTCTTCAACGTGAGGGAGAGAACGGCATAGCTGAAGTCCACCAGCGGATCGGCATCGGGTGGGCGGATGTTGACCGTCACATTCGCTGGACTGATCCGCAGTTCCTTCTTGGGGCCCCGGAGCTTCTCCACCCGCTCAAGGCGACGCCTCGCCTCGATCCCGACCTCTTCCGGCGTCGGGCCGGCAGGGACCCCCTTCTCTTGTGCACCCGGTGACGAGAGAGGAAATCCGGCGACGAGCGCCAAGAGAATCCCCGCGACAATACCACGCATGCGGCCTCCCCTCATGAAACGATGAACGTCCATTCTATCCTGTTGCCGAATTCGGTCAAACCCCCTGATCGGCCGCCTCGGCATTGCACCCGGGCTTTGAAGCTGCCGACGTCCAGAGGGCTCGGCATCGTCAGCGTGTTCCGAGGGGTGAGGCTGCCGGCTCGTCCGCAAGGAGGAGGATCCGAAGCTGGCGGCCCGCCGGGATCTCAGTCTCGCCAGGGACGAACGCGAGCCCGTCGGCCCAGGCCATGGAGTGAAGCATCGCCGAACCCTGATCGCCGGTGAGGCGGGCGGTGTAGCCTGCGTCGGTCTGGGTCAGGATCACCCGCAAGTAGGCGGGGCGGCGATCCTTATTGACGATGGCCTGGGCGGCCGTGACTCTGATCTCCGGGTGGAACAGATCGGAATATCCTTGCATCTTCCTGAGCGCCGGCCGAACAAAGAGTTCGAAGGTAACCATGCACGAGATGGGATTGCCCGGCAGTGCAAAGACCGGTTTCTGCCCAAGCAGGGCAAAGGTAAACGGCTTCCCGGGTCGCATGTTGACCTTGCGGACCCGAACCTCGGCGCCCAACTCTCGCAGAGTCTCGACCATGAGATCGTAATCCCCAACCGACACCCCACCGGAGGTCACACAGAGATCCGCCCGAACACCCTCCCGCAGGTGCTCGGCGAGGAGCTTCTTTGTATCCGCCACCGGCCCGAGTAGAACAGGCACTCCCCCGGCCTGAAGCACCTGGGCGGCCAATGCGTAGCTATTGCTGTTGTGAATCTTGCCAGGGGTAGGCGCCTCATCCCAGCGAAGGAGTTCATCTCCCGTTGCCAGGATGGCCACGCGGGGGCGCTGGTAGACCGCCACCCGTCGCCGTCCCAGAGCAGCCAAGAGTCCAATCACCCCGGGGCGACACAGGGTCCCTGTTGCTAGCACCTCTTCTCCCGTCTTGACATCCTCGCCCGCGCTCCGGACATTCTGTCCGGGACCGACCTCGCGGACCACGAAGACCTCTCGATCGGTCGCCTGGGTGTCCTCCTGGCGGATCACCGCATCGGCGCCCCGAGGCAGTGGGGCACCGGTCATGATCCTGAGGCCCTGCCCCTTTTCCACAAGTCCGTCAAAGATCTGACCCGCTGCTGCTGTCCCGATGAGTCGGAGCGCCACTGGCCGATCACCGCTCGCATCGCAAGTATCCTCGGACCGAAGCGCATACCCGTCCATGGCCGCATTGTCCCAGGGAGGGATCGGCTCCGGCGCGATGACGTTCTCGGCGAGAACTCGCCCAAGGGCATCGAGGAGTTCAACGTACTTCCAGCCGATCCTGTCCACCGACGCCAGGATGATCCGCTGCGCCTCTCCAACCGCAATCATCGCCCAAAACCTTTCCGTCTATTGTGGCTCTACAACGCCACACCTTACTTCCTGTAAACCTCGCGGCGATGCGCAATGCGCAGAACGAGGAAGCCCTCATCCGTCCTGACATAGATGACGCGGTAGTCGCCGACCCGCAAAAGCCACAGCCCCTGGAACTCACCCCGAAGCAGCTCGCCTCCCTTTCCGCCAGCGCCGAGTTCCTGTTCGACTCTTTGAAGGATTCTGGTGACTTCTTTCTTGTCGATGCGTCTTAGGTCCCTGGCAACTGAGGCCTTGTACTCAACCCTATATGCCAAGGCGCTTTCTCAGCTCGGTGCCGGAGATGACGGCATCGTCCCTATTCCGAAGCCGCTCCAGAGCAATCTGGTAGTCCGCATACTCGGCCAGATAGGACTCCAGTGCCTTACGGATCAGAAAGGTTTTAGGCCGCTCGGTGCTCTTTGCGAGATCTTCCAGGGCCCTTGCGATCTCTTCCGGGAGTCTCACTGAAATCGAAACGGACATAGCTATCTCCTTTGATGTACTGCGCTCGTATTACATGTATATCATGAGGCCCTTTGTATGTCAAGTAAAACAGTGGCTATTTGCTGGGGGGCGAGGCAGACGGGGTGCCCGGGCGACCCATGGAGCCGCGGACCTGCTCCAGCAGGCGCTTCGCGGTCAGTGCATGTTCGTTATCCGGGGGCGCGGTCTTGATCAGCTGTTCCCAGATCTTGATCCCTTCGCGCGGCTCGACCTTCCCCTGGAAGAGCACCAATCCCTTCTCGAAAAGGGCATGGGGGTGATTGGGGGCTATGCCCAGGACCCGATCAAAGGTCTTGAGGGCATCGTCGTAATGCTCGCCGCGCGCCAGCAGAGCCCCAATTTGGGTCAGGGCCTCTGCGTTTTGCGGGTCGTTTTCCAGGATCTTCTTATAGCCCTCCAAGGCCTGACGAAAATCCCCCCGATCAAAAGCGGCGTTGGCCTCTTGCAGGGTCGAGGAAACCGCCGGCGCACCCTCCCGCCCAGGAATGCTCCCGGTGATCCCCATCCCCTCCTGCCGGAAGGTGACGGACGTGCCGAGGAAGTAGCCGATCCCGACCCCAACCAAAAGAATGATCGCTGCCGGAATCAGGAGGCCAAGGCGATGGGACACCGGCGTGCGGCTCGGCGGTCCTGCCCTGACCGGCTCAGGTTTGCGGGGCGGCTTTGGATGGGTCTTAACCCGACGCTCCTCCTCTTGAAGTAGGGCTGCGGCTTGCATCTCGTACGTGCCGCGGATCTTTTCATATTCCTCCTGCGAGAGGGAGCCCGCCTCGCGCTCGAGTTCGAGCTCTCGAATGGCATCGTAGAGCTTCTCGCGTCTCAGCTTGAGGTCCTCAGGTTCTTCTTCCATTTCTGCGGAGGTCGAACCCCCCTTCCGGCGAAAAAGGGGATAGCCCACCGCCAGGACCGCGGCCGCAATGATGAGGAACACGATAATATAAAGCACGGCGCCTTCTTCCTTTGGGTCGCGCTAGGATTGATCCTGGGCCATCTCGCGGCGGACGCGTTCGAGGGTGGCCGGATCCACCGAGGTGGCGGCGGGTGCCGGATGGTTCTTCCACCGCCTCAGGACCATCAAGAGCGCGGCGGCCCCCCCGGTGAGGCCGAGGAAGGGAAGGACCCACACCAGCAGGTTGAACCCCTCGCGTCTCGGCGCGAGCAGGATCCATTCCCCATAGCGTTCCACGAAGTAGGCCTTGACAGCCTCGGGACTCTCTCCGGCTTCGAGCCGCTCACGGATCAAGTCCCGCATCTGATCCGCCATCCGGGACGGGGAATCAGCCACGGAGAGGCCCTGGCAGACTGGGCAGCGGAGTTCGGTGGAAATCTGCCGGACATCCTCCTCAAGCGAAGAAGCCCCAAACGCACGGGGCGCGACCATCACAAGAGAGATGATAAAACAGATGACGCCCTTACGCCCCACGTCCAACTTTCCCCCTTTCTTGTCCGGCCTGTCGTGCCCGCTCGAGAAGCCCTTCGATCTGGTCCGAGAAGACCTTGCCGGTCACGGCCCCGACATGCTTGTAGGCGATCCGCCCTTCGGTATCGAGGAAAAAGGTCTCCGGAATCCCGTAGACCCCGTAGTCGATAGAGATCTTCCCTCTGGGATCAACCCCATTGGGGAATGAGAACTGAAACCGGCGCATGAACTCTCGAGCCGCCTGCTCGGTGTCCTGGACATTCACCCCGACGACCACAACCCCCTTATCCTTGTAGGCGCGCCAGCCCCCTTCGAGAACAGGCGCCTCCTCGTAACAGGCGGGATAGCACCAGGAGGCCCAGAAATTCACCACCACCACTTTCCCCCGAAGCCCGTCCAGGCTGAGATGCCCTCCGTCAAAAAGGGAGAGGGAAAAGGGGGGCGCCGCCTTCTCAATCAAAGGCGACGGAACGACCCTGGGGTCGGTCCGGAATCCATAGGCCAAGAGGAGGAGGATCGGCACCACCGAGAAAGGGATCAGGGACCTTTTCCAGCTTGCCGTCATGACTGCTCCCCCTTGACCGGCGGGGGAAGGAGTCCCGCGGGCAACAAGCCGAGCAGCGTCCCGAGCGCCATGATCGCCCCACCGATCCAGATCCACGAGACCATAGGGTTGACCTGCGCCTTGATCACTGCCCAGCCTCCGTCTCGATCGAAGCTCCCCAAGATCAGGTAGAGATCCTCCTTCACGCCGATCCAGTAGTCCACCTCGGCAATGGGCTCTTGTTGGGTAGGATAGAACCGCAGGGCGGGCGTCATCCGCCCCGCCTCGTGCCGGTCATTGAAGATCGTAAAGATCCCCTCGACCTTGACATGGGTTGGACCCTCGCTGCCGCGGAGCGCATCGAAGCGAATGCGGTATCTGCCCGCCTCAAGCGCCTCCCCCTTCTTGAGCATCGCCTCCCGCTCCACCTGAAAGGCAGATGAGGATACGATCCCGATGGCGAGCAGCGCCACGCCGAGATGGACGATGAATCCCCCATACCGGCGCCGGTTTCGGAGGAAGAGCTGTCCCAGGGCCTGAAGCGGGCCTTCGCCGGCGGATCTTCTTCTGGCG
>Ga0209324_10000967_pt1 | contig 19886 bp, 31 predicted proteins | sample Rifsed19ft3_FD_184015 | JGI IMG/M metagenome (GOLD analysis project Ga0209324, IMG submission 184015) | Soil microbial communities from Rifle, Colorado, USA - sediment 19ft 3 (version 2) | ecosystem: Environmental > Terrestrial > Deep subsurface > Rock core/Sediment | place: Rifle, Colorado...
TGGAACTCGGCAGGGATAGCCGTGCGCTGACCGTCCGTCGCTTCCACGAGGCGGGTCCAATAATACCTGCCCGTAGTCGCGTCGCGCGCGGAGTCGCCACCCATTGCCTGTGCGACCGCTGGGTCGCCGTCCTCTGCGATGCCCGCGTCGAGCGAGGCGAGCTGAATGAACGGCTTCTCCGAGCCGGTGAACGTGAGCAACAGCATCTGATTGTTGCTGTCGCTAATGACGGGCTGAGCGACCCCGATCAAGGTGTCGCCGGACGTGCTTTCTAGCCCCACGCCGCGCCCCGCAAGGATCATGTTATGCGCGACGAACACGGTGCGCACGTGCGTTGCTGTGGCGAATCGAGCGGAGCGCAGCACAAGGTCTGCGTCCTCCGAGACCAGGAAGGCGACGCCGCTTCCGAGCTGGAGCCGAGTCAGCGAAAGGTCGCCCTCGACCGTCTGGGCGTACACCGCAGTTGGCCCGACGACGCTCGCATTCGTGGTCAGGTTGTACGTCTGCAGGTTCGCATCCGCGATTCCGGCGCGGTACGCGACAATGATCTCATTGGCGACGCTGTCCGCTTCGATCTGCAGAACGGTAGCCGTCACGGCAGGCCCAGCAAAGCTGGTCTGCTGCACGCCCGCCTCGTTGAATCGGCGTATCACCGTGCCGGCGCCGTCGCGCACGATGAAAGCAAACTCGACGATGCTCGCCGCGTTCACCGAACACGCGCTGTAGATGTTCGTCGTGACCGTGCCCGTGTAGAGCGTCACGAGCGCTTGCAGCGCGAGCACGTCGACCGCGGTCGTGTCGAACCGATACCCGACGAGGTCGTCGGTCGAGTTGACGCCGAGGATCCAGAACGAGTCGCCGGCGACCACCACACGGGGATTCGACGCGGGGATGGCCTGGAACACGAGCGTGGAATCCGTCGACGCTCGGAAGATGTGCACGTAGCTGGTATCGCCACCGCCGGACGCGCCGAACCCATGGGCGACGCAGACGATGCCGTTGACCGCGGCGACCCGGCTGGTCTTGACGTCCTGCGTCTGGTCCGGGGGTTGCCCGATGTTCCGCACAGCGACGAGCGGTGGGACGCGAGAGCCGATACCGCCGACCGGAACTGAGCCACGCCATTCTCCGCCCGGCTGCTGCACGTACTCGAAGAGGTCGGAGGGTGGCGAGTCCGACGCCCCTTGCGAATCCCCGAGAGCGAATAAGCGCCCGTTAAGATTGTACAAATCACGCGCAACCAGCGTGCCGTCAGCGGCCGTCATGGTTGCAAGCGGGAAGTCCGGGCGCATGCCGAACGCGGAGCCCCGGCGCTGTCTGACGTTCACGGCCTCTCGAAGAGGCCCCATCGGGAGCTCTCGCGGCGCCGTTTCCTCGTCGAAGCCGAGCGCGAACGGAATCGAGACAAGCCGTGTGGGCATGCCCCGATCCTAGTGCGGGGACGCCTTTACAGGCGCACTGCCGGCAGGTATTCCGGCGGCAACAGCGGGACAGGCCGGGTATCGCACGCGTTCCATGCCTCGCCGACAGCGGCGATTTCGGGCAGGGTTGCCCCGAGGCCTTCGAGCACCCGCACGGGGTTGGCTCGCCCCTGCAGGATGTCCCGCACGAGCGACTCGACGTCGTAGACCTCGCCGCAATGCGGGGTGAGCGCCCGGACTCGGCACTCGAACATGTCCAGAGCCCGCTGCGCCTTCGGCTCGAGCTCGGTGAACAGGCCGCAACTGCAGAGCAGGGGCGGCAAGGGCTAGAGCGGCCCTCACAGCTTCCCCAGGGCTTCTAGGAGGGCCGGCAGCTGCGCGGAGACCCCAGGGACGTAGTGGGCGAGAAGACCCGCCAGAAACGGCGCCAGGACCTTTCCCGCTAGGATGATACGAGCCCGCCAGCTCGCGTCCCGCTCGAGCTTTGCCACTCGCGGGACCAGCTCGGCAATCTCCCCCGTGACCTTGGCAAAGCCGCGATCCACGCGCTCGCACAGGTCCTGCAGGGTTTGGGTGGGCCCGATCGGGCGGATAGGGTGGATGGTCACGGCCGGCGGCTCCATGCTCGTTGCATAGTGCCACACGGCCGTTCGGATCAACGCTTACGGAACGAAGTGCTGCAGAAGGTCGTGCTCGAATTGCGTGATGCCTTGCCCGGACGCAAAATAGGTTGAGCGAAGTCCGGAAGAAGGCTTGAATATCAAAGCGTTTTCCTCCGGTACGGTCGTGTCCAGGGTCTCTAGCGCCAACTCGGTCAGCGGAAAGTATTGCTCGCCCTGAAACGGATACGTGCCGAGCCCCAGGCATTGCAGCTGCTGGCGCTTGATGATGTTTTCCACCAACAGCTGACGGGCGAGATCGACGAATGCGTCTTGCCCTGCAGGTGTCGAGCCCCACACGCTGCTGGAAGCGATGCGCGCGTCGCTCCAATTAGCGGAACAGCCGATCATGCGACGATACTTTATGCCCGGAGTGGACTCATAGCCTAGGGACGCCTGACCAGGCCACCCGTCAGGCACCGAATTACTCGGCCACCCGTATCTATCCAGGGTCGCGTTCGGTCCGGATGCGTCCCGCCTTAAGGTAAGCAATTCCATGCCCTTTCCGCCCCCAGATGGGGTGACCTGTGGGCAGCTCACACCCGAGCACGACACGAAAGTGAATCCGTGTGGCTCGGTGATTGCGCGAGTGGCCGCTAGCGCGCCCTGAACCCGAGCGGTCCACCAAGCCTTGGAATAGCCAGCGTGCGCGCGGGCGGCGCCATTCGCCACGCCGATTCGCTTGGTCCTGGGTATCCAGCACGGCGTGAACTGATCGTCTGGGTGACACTCAAAGCGAGCTCTGAGCTGACCGCCTCCAGTCTCTTGCCCGAATCCGTACCAGTCGGGAGTGTTCAGAGCCTGACGCGCCGTCCCGATCTCGACCTCTTCGTATCCCTCATCGGCGAAATCGCCGCAGCCAAACACGGCCGCGTAGAGCAGCGCGCGTAGAATTGTCTTGGATGTATTCACTTGATGTTTTCTCCAATGGGTGGAGCCTCATCCCTGCCACGGCGCCCGGCAAAGCGCAAGCCTAAAGGCGAAAGTAGTTGCGCCACCAGTCGAGACGTGACAGCTTTAACGGATGAAAACGTTGCTCCGCTGGATTCTGGGCTCGGCCGTCACTTTGCTGCTGTGCGTAGACACGATCGGGTGCGGCTCGCCCATGGGATCGGTGGACGAGTGGTGCAAGACCCACCGGTGCGAGGTGGCGGTCACGACATTCGCGCCGACTCGGCGTCTCGAGCCTCAAACGATCGTGGCGCTGGAACGGATCGCGCTCGCCACGGGGCGAGACGACCTGCGAATCGAGGATGACGGCCTGCCCATCGAGCATGAGAGCCCGATCATGGTCAAAAGCGAGCGCGTGTGCGGGCTCACCAACGTTGCCGCGCTCCGGGTTAAAGAGAAAACTGGGGCGTGGCGACCGCAGCGAATCGCCGTGGAGCCCGAAAAGCTCGACGGCTGCCCCGGCTGGGACGTGACCGTGTTGCATGAGATGATACACGCGCTAGCGCCGAACGCTGCGCACGCGGAAACTGGCGTATTCTCCGAGCACGCGACCGGCGGGGTGCTCGACGAAAGCTCGCTAGCTGTCCTCTGCTCGGGGCTCGACTGCCGTTGGTTCGACCCGGAGTAACCCGCGGCGCTTCGCCTCGCGCTGAATGAGCTCATCGGGGAAGGCTTCGAGCTTCTCCACGGGAGGGGCGAGCCGCAACGTGACCGCCGTCTCCAGCTTCAGCCGTGCGTCTCGCACGTCATCAGTCGCCAGCGGCACGAGCAGTTGCGCCCCTCCCCAGCAGCACTGCACCATGCCGGAGCCCAGCACGACCGCATAGGCGTGCGCAGGGTCGTCCAGCGACGAGGGGCCGCGCGCTCGCAGCGCGTCCGCGGCTTCGCTCGTGTAGAGCGTGAAGCCCTGCAGGAGCAGGTGCTGCAGCGCTCGTGTCTCTTTGGATTGTGCCATCAGGATGTCCTAGCTCCGAGGTCTCTGGTCTCGTACGAGACCATGTCTATGTCGAGCTGCCTCGCGACTGTTGTGCGCGTTCGGACGGTAAGAACGCAGTTCATGAATTCGGTATCCGGAATGTTGGACGCCGAAGTCACCTCCAGCACATCGTCGATGTAGAAGTCGATCGTGCCTGCGGTCTCCTGGATGAACGTGTAGACGTTCCAGCCGGTGCCAGGGGCCACGTCGGTGTCGGTGTCGGTCGCAGCGGTCGCTTCCACGGTCCTAGTGTGCACCGTCGCGTCGGCATCCGTGTCGAAAACGAATGAGATGACGTTCGTGCCGCTCGCCAGCGTGTCCTTGAACCCGATCTCCATGAAAACGCTTGTGACCGTAGGAATGCGCACGACGGCCTCGAACGAATAGATATTCGAGCCCGAGATCCAAGCCTTGGTAAGCGCGTTGTCGCCGCGGAACATCTGCATTCCACAGTTGTCGGCGGTGTTGGTGAAAAGCTGACCAATACCCGGGTGGTTTGCGATGCCAGTCAGCGCCAGGTAAGTGCCCGTCTGATCAATGCCTTGGACGAACCAGTCGCCGAACGTCGCGCCTGTTGTGGTGACGGCGGTGCCCGCGGTCGCGGCTGGGATGTGGTCGAAATCGTCGAAGAAGAAGTGCCGATGTCTCGACTTGCGGAACATCACCTGCCCGGACGCTCCGGACTCGGTGAAGATGTGGGCGTCCGGGTCGGAGTCAACCGCCATGATGCCGGTCACGTTCGTGTAGCTGATCCCTGCACCGGCAAGCGTCGTGAGGCTGTGCGCGGTCGGCGCGGCCGAGCCTGCCGTGACGTTCGCGACGACAGTGCCCGCCGCTTGAGCGGCGACGCCTATGGTGAGATCGACCTGATTCGAGGCTGATGAGCTGCCAATTGAGATTAGAGAGCCTTCAATGAAATCGATGCTGATTGTGCCCGAGTAAACTGTCGGGTTGTCGCGCACCGAAATGCCGGCGGACCGCTGGATAGCGACCATCCAGCGCGAAAGGGTCGCGTCATACCTGAGCCAGACCCCGCCTCGGATCAGAATCACCAGATCAACAAGCCCCGGGCAGTAGAACCGATTCGCAGCTGTGCTAGTGGAGTCGTGTGCAAGAGTAAGCGGGGACGTGTCGCTCGTGTTCTCCAGGAACACCCATTGCCCGTCGGCAGTTGGGACCATGCCTGTAAGCGTCGACGGTGCGCCGGGCTCTATTCGCACGCAATTCACGGCGCCGATCGCGAGGTTGGACGTGGTAACGGAGAACGACGTCGTGAACACGCCAGCGCCGAGAACCACATCGCCAAAGCTGTGCGACCCGGTCCACGTGAAGTCCGCGGATTGAACGACGCTCATCTGCACTACGCCCAACGGGGCGCCGCTCACGTCGGCCGCAACGGTAGCGGTGTCAGTGAAGTCGAGCGACGTGGCCGTGCCAGCCGAGATGCCGTCTTCGAGCAGCGGCAAGCCCACCCAATCGTACCGCAGGAAAGGGACTCCGCCGACAACTGACCAATCCTCGGTAATCGTCGCCGAGTCGGAGCCTTGAATGAAACGTGGCGACGTCCCGAGCAGTGTTCCGCCGTCGTCTAGGACGTCCAACGCGAGGCTCACCGAGTCGGCTGCGACCGTGACGCCGGTGCCAGCCACGACGTTCATGACGCCCGTTGTCGCCAGCGTCATGCCGGCGCCAGCGGGATCGCCCCAGGCGAGCGTGTCGTTCACGCGCATGAGGTGGTGGCCCTGCGTGCCCGCCGTGATGGCAGCCATGACGCCAGAGCTGTTTGCAGCGCGGCCGAGCACCGAGAGCCCCGTCAGGTTTTGGAGCTTCGCGAAAACGACGCTGGCCGTGCGAAGCGCCCACGAAACGAACCCCGGGAACGCGTACGAGACCTCGATCTCCGCCGAGGTGGCCGCGACTCGCGCATTGGGCAGGCTCGACGAGGGCAGTTGCACGTGAAACGTGCCGTCAAAGCCGCCCTCCGAGAGGCTGCTCTCGCCGTCGCTGCTGAACCAACCCGCCTCGCCATTCGAACGGAACAGGGTGAGCCCCACGCGGGTTACGTCGACCGTGCGAGCTCCGTTCACGAGGCTCGACGTTGCCGTGATGCGAATCGAGCCGGGGCGCTCGAGCAGCACGCCGATCTCTTTGGCTTGGTTCTCCGGGCGAGCACGCGGCAGGTTGACGGCGATGCCGGGCGAAGCCCGCACCAAGTCTCCTTCCCGAGCGTTGTAGTTGGCGACCTGGAGAGCCGTCAGGCGCGGCCCGCCGCGCAACAGGTTCACCTCGGTGATGAGCGCGTTGATCGCGGCGAGCGTGGAGCGCTCAGCCTCTTGCTCGAGCCCAGCGAGCTTGGCAAGCGGCTGGAGCGACATTACGGCACCTGGTACGGGCCGTAGTCGTCGAAGACGTCATCGGCGCGCCGGGGCTCCTCAGCTTCGCCCGCTTGCGTGCGAGGCGCCTGCTGAGCCATCACGTCCTCGACCCGTTGCCGCTCGATCGTCGCAATCTTGTGCGTCTCAGCGCTGTCGTTGTCGCGCGCGGAGTACTTGATGACCATGTCCCATATGATCCATTCGATCCAACCGGCATGGCCCGAGAACTCCGCCGTGGTCGCGACGTCAGCCCAGTTCTGCAGGTAGAAGATGCAGAAATCCCGCGCCGTCACGGGCAGGGGCAGAATCAGAATCTTGCCCGCCGTCTCGACCGTAGTGACTCCGAGCGGGGCCTCTCGTAGCGCGAATGCCCGAGGGTCGTTGCTCTGAATCGAGCTGAACAGCGAACCTCCTGGGCGCGAGCGTTGAAAGTCACGAATCCCCCCGAGCGAGATGGGGCGGAGCGGTAGCCAGAGGTCGGGCTGGAAGCGGACGTGCACGCCGTAGATCTGCTGAGCGTCGATGGGCCAGTCCTGCTCGCTGTAGGTCTCCCCGGTGACGGCCGCCGTGATGCTGAGCGTCGCCGTCGTCGAGCGCTTGAGAAACCACTCGAATCCCATGTTTGACAGGCGCGTGCGCAGCTGCTGCGCCGACTCGTTGAACAGGCGCAACTGATTCGCCGCGGGGTGGCGGTCGTCCTGACCCTCGATGTCCGCGCGGTACGCCGCGTCGGCAAGGATCTCGGATACGAGTCGGAATTGTCCTGCCATTTTACTCGGCGCGCTCCCAATCGATCGCCAGCAGATCGCTTTGCGAGCACAGCCATGGCACGAACTCGCCCGTAGCCGTGCGCATCATGACGTAGGGCAGGAACTTGCATACCGTGCCGACAGGCTGCCCCGTCGCGTTTGCCGTGTTCTGGTTTATAGCGATGCCGTTGGGATATGCGGCCTGGAACACCAGATACATGCCCTTGCCGTTCCAGCCGGAACGACGGACCTTGCCCCCGACATAACGCATCGTCACGACAGCCCAGCCGATGTCTCGGCCCTGCTGGCTCGGCGCTTCAGTAGTCACTGTCCGACTCCAGCGCGGCGACGTCTTCCGCGGGCTCGGCGCCCTTGGTGAATTCGATCGCCTTGCACAGCGCCTCGGCTCGCTCGACCGGGCTCAGGGAGTCGTCCACAGCGTCTTCGAGGTAGACGCGCAGCTCCGGCGGCTTGCTATCCAAAAGCCCGCCTCCGCTCGGTTGCGTGTCAGGAGCGTCGTCTTCGGAGGAGAGCGCCAAGCTCAAGTCGTCTTCTTCGGGCGTTCCCATCGGCATTCCCATGGCCATCGTCTCTTACCTTTCGCCCTGTTCCGGAACTCCAGTAACAGGCACAACAGAATCAGCCGCACTCACGGATCCTAGTGCCGCGCGGCGCCCAAAAGTCAAAGCCCCGCCGGCAGAGAAGCGGCTGCCGACAGGGCTAAGTTGGCGGGCAGGGGAAAGCGCCGAGACGCCAGCCGCACCGCCCAGAAAGGGTTAGACCGCGCTGACCGTCACGTCCTCAGCGTCGCCGACCCACACCTCGATGAGGTGATCCAGCACATCAGTGGCGTCGTGGCCAGCGTGCACTTCGACGTTGTTGCTGTTCATGACGAACGCCACCGAAGGAGGCGGAAGGATGTAGAAATCCACCTCCAAGCGCCCATCGTCGTCGAAGCCATCGGCGCTCGGGGTCGCGGTGTCGCCGGTGTAGACGCTCATCGTGGTCGAGTTGATGGGGTAGCAGGTCGCCGAAAGAATCTCGGTGACCGTCGCGACGTCGGAGCTCGCGTTCACGCCGAGCACTCGCTTGCCGCCGGCTCGCGCGACCGGATGCGTCAGCGTCGCCGTGTTGGTGGCGATGTTCCCCAGGCTCGAGCCCGCCGTCGAGCTGGTCGCAACGTCGCTCGTGCCCACCGTGGTCGTGACGGCCGTGTCGCTCGAGTCGAAGTTGGCCGCAGCGTGGCAGTTGCCGTACTGCACCGGCGTTCCGGCGATGATGCCGATGGCATTGAGTAGCTTCGCCGTGCCGACCAGCACCGGAGTCGTGCCGTCGTTACCCCAGATGTGCTGTTCCCACTCCTGAATCCAGACGTCGTTGTCGCTCCGAGCCTTGCTGCGCACGCGCATCTTGCGCATTTTGCTCGCCGGGAACGTGACACCCAAGTCGGTGAGGTCCAGGACCTGGCTTGCCGCGGTGTTGTCGGTGGTGTTGGCGGTCGCGATCAAGTCGCTCTGACCGGTGGCTTGGCGCGAGAACGCGCTGTTGCCCTCGAGCGCGAGCTTGAGCTTGATCCTTGGGTCGGTGTTGTCTCGGAGAGCGCTCCAATAGGAGGTCGGCCCGGAAGTGACAGTGAGTGCCATGATGTTTTCTTTTCCGGGCTTAGAAGCCCATGATCCCGAAGACTTCGATCACCGAGTCATCAACGGGCGCAAGCACCGCGTTGACGCCAGTGGTCTGGTCCTCTTCCTGCGTGTTGAAATTGAGCACGCCGTCGACGGCCGCGTCAGTTGCGGCAACTCCGACGTGCTGCACGACGTCGCGCTTGTCTGCGACGGTCGCGATCGTGGGCAGTAGCACCTTGATCTCAACCGAGCGAAACCGGCACTTCGGGTGCGCAAGCGCGTAGATGCCCGCCGCGCCGGTGATGAGCAGGCCCTTCATCGTGTCGGCGGATGCCGTGAGCGTCGCGCCGGAAGCGCTGACCACGAAGCTCCCATACACGATCGTCAGGTCCGTTCGAGGCCCGCTGGCGAATACCGGGTAGCTGTCTTCTGCTAGTCCCATGTTCGTTTCCTTTAGTGGGAAGCCGGGGCTCCGAAGAGCCCCGAACTTGCCTTACGCAGCGACGTCGACCGGGCCCCGGCCATGCCTTGAAGGGTACGGCGTAGAAAGATGCCCGTAAACCACGATTCGGAACTCGTACGAGTCGCTCGCAGCCTTGCGGAGCATCGTGAACCCGTCGCTCTTCATGACCTTCGGGAAACCCGAGAGCGTGCGCAGCGTCCACTTGTCGATCTCCAAAGCCCAGAACGTGTCAGGCCTGCACTTGGGCGAAGAGATAATCTTCGCCATGCCCCGACCGGTCTGAAGCGTGAGGTACTGATACCCCATGTTCGCCGTCTTGCCGTCGAGCGGGCGCTGACCGCGCTTTTCGAGTATCGAGGCCAGCTTTTGCCACTGGATCGATTCCATGACGACGAGCTTTTCGCCCTTGCCGCCGAACACCGAGTTGAGTTTCGTCACGAGCCGCTTGATGCGCTCTTCGGTGCTCAGCCCAGACGCTTGCGCCGCCGTGAGGCGAGCTCCGCCGAGCCGAGAGTCCACCGATCGGTCAAGGCCCTTGAAGGCCGTCGCGCCCGGTGCAGAGCTCGGAATCCAGTCCGCGAACGAGTCCATGATGAACACCGGCGTATTGCCGCTGGTCCCTTGGAAGTCCCCGTTTTTGAACAGGAAGATCGTCGTGTCCGCGGTATCCCACGCGGTTGGCGTGCCAGCTGCGCCACCTGCAGTCGTCGAGACGGTCACGGCGAGCGTGTCGTAGTTGACACCGATGACCCAACCAATCGAACCCGAGCCGAGCAGCGAGTGAGCACCCGAGCCGTCGTTCGCAGAGACCTGAAACGGCGCCCCGAGGTTGAAATTCATGATCTGCGTCTCGGCCGCGTCGCCCGTCAGGGTGAGCACGCCAGCCGCAATCGCGGAGCCGCTGTAGACGCCCACTGCCTTCCCGGGTTCCGAGAAGATGTAGGTGTCCATGACCTCACCGAGCTCTTCGATGATGCCGTCCGTTTCGAGGCCGAGCGGCTTGAGGTACGAGCCGTCCGGAACGTCGCCACCCGCGTCGATGTCCTTATCGGTGATTTGCACCGAGCCGGCGTAATCGCCGTAGGGAAGCGACCATTCGCCAACGACAGAGGTTGCGCCTGCGTGCCCGCCTTCGGCGACCAGCTGTGCGCCTGCTCGAGTCGCGCTGAGACCTTGCGGATTGCTGACCCGCACGGGCTCATGGAAGGTCTTGCCCGAGCCGCTATGGCGACCCTTCGCGAACATGTCGAGGACGACCTTGTCGTGCACTGCTAAGCATTCGATTTTGCCCGGCTTTGCGTAGCGCCGGTGCAAGAACTGATCGGTATAAACGAGAGCCATCGCGGGCCTCCGGGGGGTGAGATGAGAAACAGCGCGTTCGCTGCACGGTCATCTTCCAGATGTACCCTGGTTGCTCGGCGCACCGGCTTTCCCGCCCCGGTTAGGCTGTGGCCGCGACGTCCTGCGGCAATCGGAACCGGGCTAGGCCCGTATCGGCTCAATAATGCGAGCGGCGAGCCAGCGTCAAGGGCTCGCCAAGCACTCTGCGAGCTTCTGCAGCGCCCTTTGTTGAATCTGCCGGGCTCGCTCTCGGGTCACTCCGAGCTCGTCGCCTGCGTCGGACAGAGTGCCCTCACGCCAGAAGCGAACCTTCAGCACGCGCCTCTCTCTCGGGTTGAGCTTGCGCATCGCCCGAGCCAGCCGCTGCGCCGTCGCCTTCCGGTCGAGCTCCGACTCGTGGTCGTGCTCGGTGACCAGCCCCATCGCATCGAGCAGCGTGCCCTCCATAGGGGCCCCGTGCTCCGACTGCACGGGGATAGCGATCGGAACGCTCGTGATGGGAATCGACCCGCCAGATCTCCACGCCGCTGTGCTAGCTCGCGTCGGCACGTACACCGTGCGTGCCTGCTGGCACTCCAACTTGAGGTACGCCTTGATCCAGTGCGATGCGTAGGTCGTGAACGCGATTCCCCTCGTCGGGTCGTACTTCAGCCGCGCGCGCATCACGCCCTGACGTCCCGCCTGGAGCAGGTCGTTCATGTCGAGCGTGTTCCCGCACGCCCACGCGTAGCGCTTGGCCATGCGCACGATGAGGCCGTCGTGTTCACATGCCCTGGTCAAAGTTCACGATCCTTTCGCTCACGGTCTTGCCGCCGCGCGTGACGCGCTCAATGAGGTTGCCGCTCTCATCGACGAACCGGTGCGCAACGGCCGTGAAGTCCTCCGTGCTCTTCACGACGGGCTCCTCTACAGCGCTGCGCAGCCCAGCCTCGAGCGCCGCAGTCGCCTCGGGTGACATGGGCTCGCGCATGAATTCTCGCAGCGTGGCCGAGTCAAACGCGACGTGCTTCATGCTTCCTCGATGTGGCCAAGGTCTTTGAACGTCTCGTCGATGGTGCGCCCATCGCCGTTCCAGTCGAGTCCCAGCCGAATCGGAATGTCCAGGTCAATCGACACGCATTCGATGAAACCCACTGTGCGCGCGAAGCGGGCGACGTCGTTCCAGTCTTTCGCGACGAACCTCTGCACCGGGCGAATGTCGACGGCTCGGCTCGGGTAGACGTTGTGGTCACCGTCGGGCCAGCGCTTCTTAGAGCGCCCCGTGCGGAACGCTTCGTTCTGGTCAGCCTCGTTGCGCCAGCCGCACAAGACGGCCCAATCGAGCCAGCGTGGAGCTCGCCGGATTGCCTCGCGCATGAGCGTCTGCATCCGCGGCGTGCAGGTCTGCAGCTGCGCCTCGGAGGCCACGCCGTACCGGCAGACGTCCAGGTACCTCATGGCGCCTCGTAAACCGTCGTGAGCGCCGCTTGCACGACGAACGGCGGCCACGTGCCGCACTTCGGGCAGGCGCAATGCCACACGCCCTCTGACCACCATGCGGGTAGCTTGGGGAAGTAGAGCCGCTTCATTGCCACGGCAGGTTCAACTCTAGGCATTGTGCCCGGTGCAAGTCCCATGCGTTCCTCCTGGTCTTTCCGTTGTCGAATCTGTCGTTGTCCACGTGCCGCCGCTGGAGCCTGTCCCCCTGGAGCCAGGACGTGTGCTCGCAGCACTTCCGATCGGGATAGGTAGCTCGCATCCGGCACTCGGAGCAGAGCAGCCGCGTACCGTCCGGCGCCCAGAGCTTCGGCGTTCGATCGGCCTTCTTGTGCTTTCTCGGCTTTCCTCTCGCCATAAAATACGCGCCAAGTTGCCCGCCGTACTGTGGAGCCGATCACACCTGCCCGGGTTTAGCCGGGGGCCGTAGGACGCATCCAGGGCGCGGTGGAGGAAGCTTTCGGTTCGGGCAAGCAACTTGGCACTGGATGAATTACCAGTTCCTCGCGGCCGGCGCAAGTAGTGCCGTTCCGCACATAAATTCGCTTTTGCGTCATGCGCGCGTGCGCTTCTGCACTACGGAGTTATCGAAGTGCCATCATGACACAATTGTGACTTGACTTATGCATTGACACCCCATCACGCTGGCGGAGCAGGGTTGAAGAGCGAAGCGGCGCCAGGTTCCGAGGTGACTGCCTCCTACCCCACCCTCTGAGAGCTCGAGCCATGTGCTTAAAAGCCCTCATTACCAGGTGGCTCACGCTTTCCTTGGGCCTCTTAGCGCCTTGACGGCTGCGACGACCTTGTACAACCCGAGCTCAGCTTCGCCGAGCTCGCTCAGGTAGACTCCGCTCGACACGTCGAGCCTGCCGAGCCGTTTTCCATACGGATAGCGCTTCGGCCCTAGCACGGGCGCCGGAGGTGCCCCGACGACATAGCGCACTGCGCGCAGCACATGCGCGAGCTGGAGCGGCTCTTTGCCGCGTGCGTAACGGCGTTCGTTGACTCGCTTTGCGAGCTGGATTCGATGGTCTTTCGTCATTCTGCTGCCTGTGCTTTCGGTTCTGGGTTTGCTGCCGCCCATGCTTTGGCGCGGCGCTCTTGCTCGGCGATGAGCCATGCGAGGAAGGCTTCGCCTCCCATCTCTTTCAGTCTTGCGATTATTGTGCTGCTCCCCATGCCAAAGATCCCGTGCCTACGCCGCCATAGCCGGGAATTAGCGAGTATATGCAGTTTCGCCCCTTCGGGATCGAGGTGTTTCCTGGGCACCCTAACACCAGCTCTCTCCTCGCGCTTGCGAGCCGTTCTATTGTCGTTGCAGACCTGACAGGTAACCCTATCCTGGCGCGTCGGTCGCGATCTGCAGCTCAAACAGATGCCCGACGCCAATACCTTCGCTTGGCTTTTGATGTTAGCTATCCGAGCCTTTGCCTTGTGTCTGTCATGCCATGCCTTCGCGGCCGAGCACGCTTCGGCCTGCGTATTGGCCTCGACATAGATGACTCGACGACCGTTGGTGCCCTTGCTCTCGCATTCCGTGGCCGAGAAGACGCCGCCCTCTTCGCTAAGCTCGACTCGCCAAAACTTCGTGAGGATCATTCTGCTTCTCCGGTGTGGTAGGTCGCGATCCCGAGCGCGACGCACGGGTACAGGTATCGCCATTGGTCGTCGATCAGCAGGGCGGGACGCCCGTTTCGGTGGTCGTGTAGCCACTGGGCTTTGCCGGACAGGTCGCTCCGTTTGAAGCGATGTACGTCGACTCTCATGCCTCGGAACCACGTTTCGGCGACGAGCTTCACGTGTTCCGGGTCGGTGTTCGTGGTCAGGATGACGCACTCGTGCCCCATGCGGTACGCCGTGCGCAGATCCTTGCACCAATGCTCGTTGGGCGTGCCGTCTTTCTGGCATAAAACGCCGTCGAAATCGTAGCCGCGCAGTTGTTGGCTCATGGGTGCCCCTCTAGTACGCTCCGCACGTCCTGGCATTTCGCCTCCGGCCAATCGTCAGATTCCAGAATCGCGATCGCTCTGTCCAACCTGCCCTGAAGCCCCAGCGCGTGCAGATTTGAAGCGGCCAGGTCGGCGCGGAGTTGGGCAAGCGCAGAGCACTCTCCGTACCCGGCCCCATCTCTACTGTAGCAGTAGGCTTCGCTCACAGCTCACCTCGGGCCCGGGCTTGGGCGATGATGCCGCGAATCTCCAGCAACCGTGGCCGCGCGGTGTAGTTCTCCAGGCGGTCACACACCGCCGCAATGCGTTCCAGCGTGCTCGGCTCGGGCGCATATCCATAGCACTCGGGACGCTGGTCGTTGGTCTGAGCCGGGGCTGGCTCCGGATTGAACAGCCGCTCATCCGAGATGGCCTGAGTCCACATCTCATGCGTGATAGGCGGCGTGACCTGAGCCTGGGCGGTCTGGGCGCGCTGGTTCGACACATCCTCAGCCAGCGCCTTGCAGTGTGACTCGCTTTGCGCGAGGTCTCGCTGCGTGCGCGCCAGCTCGTGCGGGTCCTCCGATGCGTGGTACGCGCAATGCTCCTCCCATTGCTTGGCGAGCCGCGCGGTTTCCGCGCGCTCGGCGGTTATTGACTCTTGGTGCGCCTTGTCAGACTCCTCGATATCCGAGCACAGCCGAATAAGATTGATGTTCCTGTCCTGCAACTCCCGGACCTTCGCCTCCAACTCCGCTATCCGGGAGTTGCTCTCAATCAGCTTGGCACGCATGCTGACAATCAGCCTCGTGCGCAGCTGCGCAGCCTTCTCTCGTGCTTCTTCGTTCGTCATTTATATTCCGTGATCGGGCGCAGTCGATCGGCTATCTGATCCCAAATTGTGTCGATGGCTTTGGCCATCGTGACCTGTCCGGGCTTGGTGACGGCGTGCGCGTACTGCCCGGTGAAACGCACGATCCGGAACCCTTCCACGAGCGACATGCGCCCGTCGTCCAAGAGCTTGCGCAGCGCTCGTACCGAGCCGACGCCGTCGATCACCCATGGACCCGGGCGCGTCATCCACGAATCCGCCACATGCCGCGAGCCCTCGCTCCACATGCTCGGCGGCGCGTAGATCTCGGGAAGGTACGTTACGTCTCGCTCCACGTCCTTCACGAGCGACTTTGGATCGGTGCACAGCGTGGGGATGCCCCGCGCTCGGAGCTCGCGTGCGAAGGTACTTTTCCCGCTTCTTGGCGCGCCTACCAGCACGATGCGATTGCCGGACCTCATGACCAGCCCTGTTTCTCGGCCCACCATGATTTGACCACCAGATCGCCAGCGCCGTCGCAGCCCTTGAAAACCTCCGAGTCATCGTGGACGACGCTCTCGGGTACCCAATAGGCTTTTCCGTCAGAGTCCAGGATGACACGGATCGCTCTGTCCGTAGTGGTAATGATCTTCGCGCCTCCGAGGCTCACGCATTGGTCGGTATCACCGGCGCCGCGCACCATCGGATTGAAGTGCCTGCTCATTGGAACCACCCGAAGACCTGTCGCAGCAAGAGCAGTGTCGCGCCGCCGAGCAGGATGCCCAGCCCGATCTGAACGAGCACCGGCACGGGCGGAACAGGCGCGGGAGGCGGGATGCAATCTCGGTGCACGGGTGCTCGCGGAATCACGCGCGTGAGCTCGAACGGCGCGTGATCAAAGTGCGCCGCGTGCCGACGTCGGGCGCCACTGTTGAGGGCCTGGCGGAGCTCGAGCTCCGCGCGGAATCGGTTTTGCCATTCTCGGGTCATGTTCAGCCTGCCTTTCGTCTTGGTTTGCAGATCGCGTCCCACATAGACGCTTCGTAGTTGGGGTGATGCCGGCACACATTCGATCCGTACCGGTGCGCGTGCTCTTTCCCGCCGACTCCGCCCCCGCAGCTGCACGCGCGGCGCTGGGGCTGAACCTGCCGCATGGCGCGGCACTCGGGTCGCGCTGCGTGGCACGACCGCTTGCGGCAGAACGAGCACACTCGGAACCCGTTCATTCGGACTCGCTTGGCGGGTTTGGTCTCGGCCACACGAGGACACTGGCACGTGGCGCTAGACGTGTCAAGACTATTGACATCCAATAACGTCTAGCACATAGCTACCGGGTATGAGAGAGCCCTACGTTCCGCTGTTCTGCTCGATTGTCGATTCGACGCTTTGGAGCGCCGACTCGAATTCGTGCAAAGTATGGATAACCTTGCTGGCCATGGCCGATCCGGAGGGATACGTGGCGTCAGCCATCGACGGCATCGCTGCGCGGGCCCGGCTACCGGTTGACGTGGTCCGCCCGATCTTGGACTGGCTCCAGCGACCGGACCCTGACTCCAGGAGCGACGAACACGAGGGCAGGCGCCTGATGCGTGTCCCCCGTGGCTGGCGGGTTTTGAACCTAAAGGCGTTTCGAGAATTGGCACGCCATGAGGCTGAAAAGGCTAGGAAAAGGAAGTGGGCGCGTGAGAACAATAGTGGCCGGCCCATGGGTGCTAGCAACTCTGCTAGACGCACCGAAACCGAAACCGAAACCGACCGGATCCTTCCGGATCCTACCGAAACCGAAACCGAAACCGAAAGCCAAATCGAGGAGGGGATTCCAAAGGGGAATCCCGAGCCTCGAAAAAAGCGAGCGCGAAAGCCACGGGCCCAAAAACCACTGTGCACCGTGCCGCTGGACTTCGCGCCGAACGCTGGACACGTGGCGCTCGCGGCCGAGCAAGGGGTCTCTATCGACGAGGAGTTGCCCAAGTTCCTCGACCACCACACCGGCAAGGGCACGCTGTGGCGGGATTGGGCGGCCGCCTTCCGTCTGTGGCTTCGCAACTCAAAGACGTTCTCCGCTCGTTCTGGTGGCGGCAATCGGCCATCCCAGGGCAGGTCACGCAACTCCGACGCGCTCGACTACGCGGTCGCAATGGGACAAGGGAAGGTATAGGGGCCATGACAAGGGACGAAGCGGGGAAGATTATCTCAGTTCTATTCGCTACTTACCCGAGCGCTACGCTCACGGTGAAGAATGTGGAGGCCTACGCGAGCGCGATCCTCGACCTGGACGCCAAGGTTGCCGGCGAAGCAGTCAACCGGTTGCGCCTCACCAAGACGTTCCTACCATCGATATCCGAGATCAGGGCATGCGCCGCTGACATTGTGCTTGGCCCCATGCGCAGCGGCGAGGAAGCATATGGGGTACTGATGACCGCCGTCCGCGCGTGCGGCTGGCCCGCGCCCCCCCGTTTCCGGGATGCGAACATCACCCGAGCGATTGGTGTGTGGGGGTCATGGGCGGACCTTTGCAGGTCGCCAGCGGACGACCCGGGCGGCAGAGCTCGCTTTATTGAGCTCTACGAGCAGGGCGCGACCCGTGAGCGGGCCGACGCGATCGCCGGCAAAGCCCTCCCCGGGCCGCGAGCGTCCCGCCAAGAGTTTGCGCCGCTGGCGCGCCCAGTGCCGAACCCGCAAGCTCAACCCATGATGATCGTTGCAGTGCATGGGCCGAGCATTCCGAGCGTAAGCCGCCCCGTTTCGCCGATCGCCGGCAAGCGTATGAGCGCCGATGAGATCGAGGAAGCTTTGCGGAGCTCCAAATGAGTGGCCCTGAGCTCGCGGACTTCGCGGCACCCGACGCGCTGATCGAAACGCTCATCGTGAAAAACAAGCTCCGTGACGAGCACGGGATCGTGCGCTGCTGGACATGCCGCGTGAGACAAGCAACCGTGCCTACGCTCGAGTGCGTCGTCTGCATTGAACGAAGAAAGAAGCCATGATCGACAACCCCAAAGACCGCCGCGAAACCCCCGACGACATCTACCTGCCCCTGCACGAAGAGTTCGGGTTCACGCTGGACGCGGCTGCGTCTCAGCTGAACACGAGGTGCGCGCGCTTTTGCACGGTCGACGGCTACTACAACCGATTCGACGGCGCGGGGTGCAACTTCATCGAAGGCCTAGACGGTCTCACGATGCCGTGGGCAAAAGGCGAGCGCGTGTGGTGTAACCCGCCATTTTCCGACATCGAGCCATGGCTCGCGAAAGCCTGGATGAGCGAAGCCACGGCCGTCCTGTTGATGCCACAGAACAGGCAAGAGCAGCCGATGTGGCAGCGCTGGATCGAAGGCTATCGCGACCGCGGCGCTCTCACAGAGACCGTGCCGGGCGACGCGCCAGATTGCGTGCCGTGCTACATGAGCACGCGCAATCTGCCAGGCCGCCGTCACTACACGATCAACGGCGGGCAGCCGATCATGCGCCTGAACAAGCGCACGGGCTTGCTCGAGCGGAGCAGCCCGGAGTTTGGGACCCTCGTGCTCGTGTTCGATCGGCGGCATCATGGCGCATAAAGACCCCGTGGCGAAAAAGGCGCGCTGCCGAGAGCGTTACGCGCAGCTGAGAGCGCTTGGGGCAACGACGCAACAGGCTGTCGAGGGCATGCAGAGCGACGGCCCGTTCCAGCGCGTGCGGGCCGAGCTGGCAGGGTCGGCGCCAGCCGCGCCGCGCCTATGCGAGGCGTGTGGAGTGAGCCCTCCACACAGCAAGCACGCGGCGTGCAGGTTCTGTTGGCGATGCGCCGTTAAGCGCGGCGCAGCGCACGAGCCGAAGCGTCTCGGTAACCGTCAGGCAACTTACGACGGCGCGTCGCACTACGAGATCGGCGACTCTCTGGGGGTATCCCACACGAGCGCGCAAAACCTCGAGCGGAGTGCAATGGCCAAGCTGCGCGTGTGCCTGATGCAACCCGAAGACGTCGAGCGCATCGAAAACCTTACGGAACTGACTGAGATCGTTCGGGTCTGCAGAAAAGCGCTGGCCGACTGGCGAAAGTAGTTGCGCCACCCATCGCGCGAGCCCATACTTCAAGTGCGCCGCAAGTCGCGGCACGGAACGAAGGACGACCACCAATGACCCTCATCGCATCATCCGACATTGAGACCATCGAGACCTCTGCAGCCGCTACCATTGACGTCGCCGCAGCGCGGCTGGACGCCCTCTGCGCGAAACACGCGCCTGTCAGCGCCGTGCGCCGCGAGTCACTCGCGGTAGCCATCTCGCTCGGGGCGGACGCGACCACGCTGGCCACGCTAGCCGATGCCGTTCGGGTCTCGCGCAAGGAGACGGTCCTAATCCCGCAAGGTCGGTTCGCTCGACTCTCGCGCGGCAAGGGCTGGTGCCGCTCCGGCAAGGGCGCCGGAGCCTCCTGGGCCGAGCTCGAGGGCAACGAATACCGGGTAGGCCCGGGCAAGTACGTCGTCGGCAGCAACGACGGCTTCACGCGCAAGGAGCAAACCGACTGGACCGTCTCGCACGTCCAGGTGGGCACGCAGACGTGGACGGTGGCGTCATGACCGGCCGCTGGAAGCGCTGTCTGAGCCATCCCGGCACTGAGTACCGTGTAGTCACGCTGCCGGACGGTTTCCGTTACGTTGAGTACCGACTAGTGTCGGCTGCTGCTCGGCGCGGGGCTGAGCGAGCGGCGGACCGCCGATATGAGGCTCGGCAGGCCGAGCAACACCGGTCATCGACTGACTTTGGGGGTGAGCTGTGAGCCGCAGCGCCAGGGGCCATGCTCCTAGTGCACCGCAAGTCGCGGCACGGAACGAAGGACGACCACCAATGACCAAAGCCATCAGCAAGCGCGCCACTGCCCGAAACTGTCCTGCCTGCGGGGATCTCACCAGCAAGCTGCAGTGTCGCTGCGGTTCAACGCTAACCCGAACGGTCATACCGGTTCCGGTGCTCGCGGAGCACCTTTCCTGGTCTGAGTTGAACGACCCGGAGTTAAGCGGCCGGCTGAGCCAAACGGAACGGCTCTCGCTGTTGTTCGGTAGCAAGTAAGCCACCCGCCCCTTCGGGGGCCCCAGCCCGATCGCCGATTGCAGTCCCGGGTGTGTGCCG
>Ga0209324_10000969_pt1 | contig 19850 bp, 18 predicted proteins | sample Rifsed19ft3_FD_184015 | JGI IMG/M metagenome (GOLD analysis project Ga0209324, IMG submission 184015) | Soil microbial communities from Rifle, Colorado, USA - sediment 19ft 3 (version 2) | ecosystem: Environmental > Terrestrial > Deep subsurface > Rock core/Sediment | place: Rifle, Colorado...
CAGGTCGCTCCTACGGAGCTAATCGTATCTTAACGATTAATTGCTACAAACAGTACGCCCTTAACAGGGCTTAATTTTTCAAAACACTAAATTGATACATGGGATTTGATTCCTGCTCAATTAGCTAAGGATTTTGAGGTATCATCCCATGTAGTAGATAAGCGTTTAAGCAACGATAAAGTTATGGATTTGTACCGCTGTTAAGAGTAATTTATTGAGTAATTGCAATTTTCAAAAAGGTTTTTTTTGCCTGGTTAGTTTAGATTGTAAGAAACATCAAAACGACATAGATATTAAGCACAATAAAGTATAGAGATAAATATTTCATTTCACGGCTTAAATCTAAATAAACAAAGTATGTAGCACAACAAATATGGCAGAATCACATCATTACATTCCACGATTTTATCTGAAAGAGTTTACAGATCCTAAAACTCCTAATGGCCAGGAACCATATGTGTGGGTATATGAACATGAATCTAAAAGATGGAAGAAGAAGTCACCAAAAAATATAGCATCGAAGTTAGATTTTTATTCATTTATTGATCAAGAAGGTAAAAGACGTGATGAAATTGAGAAGGAAGGACTATCTAATATTGAGGGAAAAACTGCTTTAATATACAGGAATAAAATCTGCACAAGACAATGTCTAACGATTCAAGAAAGAGCGACAATAGCAGAATTCGTTGCTACCATGATGACTCGTGTTCCAAAATTTCACAATTTAATTGATGCTTCTATGTCTGAAATAACAACAAGAATAATGGAGATGTATAAAGCCAGACCTGATGCAGCCAAAAAATTTAAAGAAGAATATGAAAGGGATATCGGAAAGAAATTACCAGAAGAATTTGATGAAAGTTGGTTAGACCCTTCAAGATATAAAATTAACACAACAAAGAGTTTTCTTCTAAAAACGATGGTTAGCCTATCGGAGATTGCAAAGATTATTTTCAAAATGAATTGGACTTTTCTTCACACTAATGAAGATGCATGGTTTATTACATCGGATAATCCGTTTAGTATGAGGAATTCCAAAAGTAATTCTCCGTGGTATGGCTACGGACTCATGTCTCAGGACATCGAGGTCGCCATACCACTTTCTAGACAAATATGCCTTCTTGCAACATGGAAGAAAGGATTGTGGCCACATATTGACGTGCCACAACTGGTGGTGGAAGAGCTTAATCACGACAGAATTGAAGCATCGGATAAATTTATAGTTTCTCCTCAAAATGATTTTATAGGTTCTCAATTCCTGCATACAGAACAGAAACAGCAGAGGCATCAGTGCCAAACCTTTACTGTTCAATAATAAATTTATGCCCTGGGATGTGCCTTGTTGTAAACCTCTTTCAACCGCTCTGTAGTTATATGGGTATAGATTTGAGTTGTGGAAAGATTTGCATGCCCCAGAAGTTCCTGGACAGAGCGCAGATCAGCGCCGCGGTCTAACAGGTGCGTTGCAAAGCTGTGCCGGAAGGTATGCGGGGAAATCTTCAGGCTCATCCCGGCCTTTTTTACGTACTTTTCCAGCATCCTCGCAACACTGCGTTCGGTGAGACGCCCTCCACGATTATTTAAAAAAAGGGCTTTACTATTCCTGCTGATGACGCGCAGGGACGAGTCCGAATTCCTTTTGTCCATATAAGCTTGTATGGCATTTAAGGCGTGATTCCCGATGGGTAGTAACCGTTCCTTTTTACCCTTTCCCTTTACTTTCACAACCCCACCTGGGAAGTCTATATCAGAAACATCAATGCCCGCTAATTCACTTACCCGCATGCCAGTGCTGTACAGGGTTTCCATAATGGCGCTGTCCCTGATGCCTAACAAGGTGTTTAAATCGGGTGTATTTAAAAGTGTTTCGGTGTCATTGATACTCATAAATTCCGGTAGATTTCTGTTTAGTTTAGGAGTTCGAATACTCTCCACGGGATTGAATTCCAAAACGCCCTCACGACACAGAAATTTGTAGAAAGACCGGATAGATACGAATTTTCTGGCAATCGTGGTTTTAGAATAAGCCTGTTTTTTTTGAAAGGCGAGAAATTTTCTCAATAATAAACGGGTGACATCCCCAAAACCACTGCATCTCTCAGCATTAAGGAATGAAAGATATTGGTGTAAGTCATTTCGATATGCCCTTAAGGTCTGTGCGGAAAAATTTCTGTCGTGTTCGATATGCGTAAGATATTTATTTATATAATCCAGCATAGGTTAAAACCTTTAACTGCAAAGTTCACTGAGGGATTGACAATAAATAATCTGAACAAGTTTGTTGTCCGATACTTTGAAGATCAGGCACTGTCAGGGCTAAAGCCCAATTCAGACTTCGTCGTGAGCTCAGTCGAACGATATGACCGTCACTAACCCCAGCCTTAAGGCTGGGGTTAGTGGGTACACGTCATACCGGGGCTTTAGCCCTGATGGCACAGCAACATGAAGTTGTTCATGTTATTTATTGTCAATCCCTAAGAATTAAGTATCATTAAAAATCTTTTGCCTGTTTTGTTTTGTTTGCTCTGCGTTCTTTGCGCTCTCGGCGGTGAACTGTTACACCCCTTCAATCTTTATAATAACAAAATCCCCTATTCTATTTCAACCTTTGACTTGTTTTGTATTTGATAAATCTCTATATTCGTGTTAAATTAATTTCATGAAGAGTGTATTGCCATTTCAACAAAAGCCATATCTTGTAAAGCACCGGTTTTTCCCTTTTAGTGAATATCTAAAAGAACAATTCCCTTATAAAGTGCACAAAATCCCGCTTCACGCCGGTTTTACCTGTCCCAATCGTGATGGGCGTGTTGGGGTGGGCGGATGTACGTATTGTATCAACGAAAGCTTTAGCCCGAATGTTAAGGAAGCACATATTACCATAAAAGAACAAATCGAAAGAGGGAAGGCATTTCATAAAAAGAGATGCGGCGCGGAAAAATTTATCGCATATTTCCAGTCCTTTACCAATACGTATGCAGCCATTGAAACGTTAAGATCGTGTTATGAAGAGGCATTGGCGGATAAAGATGTCGTAGGCATCTCTATCGGTACGCGACCCGATTGTGTCACGGACGATATTTTAAGCCTTATCGACAGCTATACGAAAAAACATCACGTCTGGATCGAATACGGGCTTCAATCTATTCATGATGAAACCCTTAAGCGCATCAATAGAGGGCACGATTACAAGATATTTTTGGATGCCATAAAGCGCACAAAAAAAACTTGCATCAGAATATGTGTTCATGTTATCTTAGGGCTGCCTGGCGAGACGAGAGAGGATATGATGGAAACAGCAAAAGCCGTGGCAGGATTGGGCATACAGGGTATCAAACTGCATCATTTGTATGTAGCGAAAAATACTCCATTGGCAGAAGAATATTTTAAAGGCAAGGTACAGACCCTGGATATGAATGCCTATATCCAGCTTGCCGCTGATTTTTTAGAGCGGATTCCATCGGATGTCACTGTCCAAAGACTCGTCGGTGATACACATGGCAATTTCCTTATATCGCCGATATGGAAGGCCAGCAAGGCCGGGATTACAGCGGGGATAACGAAGGAATTGGAACTGAGAGGCACGTATCAGGGTTCGCTCTGTAGCGAGTCAAGGAGAATCATTAATAGTCATTCGACTCCATTTCCCGTTCAAAACATACAGGGGCGGGATTCAGAAAAGTCGAAATTGCATACCGTAGAAATATAAAGCGGGCGTAATTCAGTGGTAGAATACCAGCTTCCCAAGCTGGGTATGAGGGTTCGATTCCCTTCGCCCGCTCCATTCTAATTTCAAGGGTTTCCAGCCGAAATCAATAATCTTTATATACTAGAAAAATATGAAAAGACCACAACTTTATCTCGAAACATCGGTCTGGAATTTTTATTTTGCAGATGATGCACCTGAAAAGAAAGTGATAACCCATAGATTTTTTGATAAAATCAAATGGGGTAAATATGAAAGAGGGTTATTCTAAAAGGCTGGAGTTAATAACTCCAATGGAGGTGTCTGATGAAGAAATATGATAAATCATTACTTGAAGTGTGGGAATGGAAAGAAAAAGTTTACCAAGATGTTAAGGATTTGACTGCGGAGGAATATGTTGAAAAAGTCAGAAAGGATGCAGATAAAATTCTTTCAAACGGTCTTATTAACTTAACACCAGTTGCCTTAAAGAAAGATCCTCATAAAATTACTTAAAAATATTATTCACAACTTCTGGTAATAGCAGAAAGTTGTATATGTAAAAGTAAAAGGATTAAAACCGCCAAAATCAAGACTCATGAAACCCGAAGTTGCCCTTTCATAATTTTGTAACAGTTCAGCCCACCGCAAAGGCGCAAAGGACGCAAAGAAAAACTTTAAATAAGAGAAAATGCTTCACAGAAGGATTATCCTCTATAACAAAATCACAAGGTTTTCAGAAATTTTCAGGATTTACTTTCTAAAAAATAATCCCTTTGCGCTCTTTGCGTCTTTGCGGTGAACTATTGCATAATTTTTTCAGATGAGTCAAATTTGCTTTGCGTTGACACGACCTTGATTGATTGTTACAATAGCTCCTTTAATTTCATTGATAAGACAACTGATTTTATGGAGGAGATACGATGATACTGCCATTGCAAATTACGTCCCGCAATTTGGAACTCACCGAAGCGATCAAAGTGGACATCCGTGAGCATGCTGAGAAGTTAGACACATATTACGACAGGATTATGAGCTGCAGGGTCACAGTAGAGGCCCTTCCCAAGAGGTCATTGTACAACGTGCATATCGATATAACGGTCCCTGGCGTTGAACTGGTAGTGAAACTCGATCCGAACACAGACCTCTATGTGTCAATAAGAGACTCCTTTCATGATGCGCGCCGCAAGCTGGAAGACTTCGCCAGAAGGCAGCGCGGTGATGTAAAACACCATGAGGGATCACCCCATGCGCGCATAAGTTCACTATTTCCGGATAAGGGTTACGGCTTCCTCACTACACCGGACGGACGAGAGATATATTTCCACGAGCACAGCATACTGAACCGCAAATTTAAACAACTGGAGATCGGCGTGGAGGTGCGTTTTGCCGAAGAAATGGGCGAAAAAGGACCTCAGGCCAGTTCCGTGACTGTGGTATGAAGCCAAGTATTTAATCTTCCAGCTTCGAGTTGTATCATCAGTAAAATGAGTCTTTGTCCTGTGCAATAAAAAAGCCCTTCAGTAATTATACTAAAGGGCTTTCTCATACAAATTGGCTCCCCCGGTAGGATTCGAACCTACAACCAACCGGTTAACAGCCGGCTACTCTACCATTGAGCTACAGGGGAACCTGAAGTTTGGATTTCCTTAAGTTGCCTAAAAGTACTCAGATTTATTATTACACCCTAACTGAAAAATTCAGAATAGTAAATGAAAATTTAAAATACAAATTGTAAAATTATGCTTGCGTTTCACAATTTACATTTTTCGATTGTTGCAAATAATCAATTAATCTTGATAATTCCTTCTTCATATCCTGCCGATGGACAATCATATCCAGAAAACCATGCTCTAACAAGAATTCAGATGTCTGAAAGCCCTTTGGGAGGGCGCATTTTATTGTTTCCTGAATAACCCGGGGACCGGCAAAGCCTATCAATGCTTTTGGCTCAGCTATCATAACATCGGCCAGAGAAGCAAAACTTGCCATGACGCCACCCAGAGACGGGTCAGTTAGTATCGATATATATAAACCGCCTGCTTCCTGAAACCGCGCTATGGCTGCGCTTGTCTTTGCCATTTGCATCAGGGAAAAGACCCCTTCCTGCATGCGCGCGCCACCGCCTGAACCAGAAATAATGATTAACGGCAAGCGAAGTTCTGTGGCCTTTTCTGTAAGCCTTGCAATCTTTTCTCCAACCACAGAGCCCATGCTTCCCATAATAAAAGACGAGTCTGTGATTCCGATCATCACTTCTTTGCCATTAATCTTTCCCTTGCCAACAATTACAGCCTCTTTTAAACCCGTCTTTTGCTGTTCTGCGGCTATCCTTTCAGGATAGGTTATCCGATCCTTAAAATTTAAAGGATCGCATGGTACCATGTTGTCCCACATCTCTTCGAAACTGTTTTCATCAAGCAAGAGTTTTAACCGATCTCTGCTGAATACTCGAAGGTGATAGTTACATTCGGGGCAAACATACATCCTTTCTTCAACGGTTTTTTTATACACCATGCCCTTACAGCCGTCACATCGTGTCCACAGGCCATCGGGCATGTCCTTTTTTTTTCTAAAAAAGATCAATGGCAAATACCTTCAACTAGTTTATAAACTTTTAAATAAAAAACAAGTTGTTTTTTACCATGGGATAGAGTCGTAAAAAATAAGCCATTTTTGATATTTGTTACAAAATTCAAGCATTTACCTTATTATGACATTCCTCGCTTATAGCCTGTTCTGCCTTTTGCTTGAGGGTTTTAATTGCATTGCTTGGATCGTTTGTTTTAAAGATTGCTGATGCCGCAACTATGACGTTGGCTCCTTCCCGAACTGCCCGGGAAATGTTTTCTGCTGTAATACCACCATCTACTTCTATGTCCATTTCATGCGGAGCCATACTGCGCAGTCTTGCAATCTTCGGCAAGACCTTCGATATAAATCTTTGTCCGGCAAAACCAGGATTTACAGACATGACAAGCGCCATATCGACTGCATCTAAGAGGTTTTCAACCGATTCAGTTGGAGTGTCTGGGTTCAGAGAGACACCGGCTTTTAACCCTGTATCCTTAATTAATGAAATAACCTCTTTTGGTTTTTTTGTAGTTTCTATATGGAATGTAATAAGATCATCCTTTCCTGCCGCCTCTGCAAATGTTTTTACGTAACGTTCAGGATGTTCAATCATCAGGTGAATATCCAAAGGTATTTTTGTAATACGTTTTATACCTTCTACAATAAATGGTCCCATAGTGATGTTTGGAACAAAATGTCCGTCCATAACGTCAATATGAATCAAATCAACGCCTGCTATTTCTATTTTCTTGATTTCCTCTTCTAGTCGCACAGGGTTGGCGGCAAGAATAGATGCTGCGATCTTAATTTTTAGCTGCATATTTCTATGTTTTTTTATCCAATAATGAAGCAATTCCTGGAAGACTGCCGCCTTCTAATAATTTCAGGAATGCCCCGCCGCCTGTGGAAATAAACGATACATCGTGTGTCTTTCCCGATTTATAAAATGCCATGTCTGTATCACCACCACCTACAATGGTTGAGGCATGAGAACCGGTAACTACATCCACCATAGCATATGTCCCCCGACTAAATGCATCAAATTCAAATGCCCCCATAGGACCGTTCCATAAAATTGTCTTTGCATCCTGGAGCGCCTCAGTAAACAGCTTTGTAGTAGCAGGACCGATATCAAGGGCAATCCACTTCTCCGGAATTTCCTGGAAGGGGACGACCTTCGTTTCTGCACGGCTATCGAATTTTTCTGCAACAACAAAATCAACGGGTAAATACAATTTTGTCCCGTTTCTTTTGGAAATATCCATTAAATTTCTCACCACATCAAGCATACTATCTTCGACAAGTGATTGTCCGACGCCAAAACCTTGTGCCTTGAGGAAGGTAAATGCCATAGCTCCCCCAATAAGAATTTTATCCATCTTTTTCGCCAGATTTTCAAGAATCTTTATCTTGTCAGAAACCTTTGCGCCGCCTAACAGGGCAACAACCGGTCGCATGGGATTATTGACTGCCTTTTCAAAGTAATCTATTTCTTTCTTGAGTAAGAACCCCGCCGCTGACGGAACATAGCCATCAACGCCAATCATTGAAGCGTGTTTCCTGTGACAGTTACCAAATGCGTCCTGTATAAACACGTCGCAGAGGCTGGCCAATTCTTTTGCGAAAGAGGGGTCGTTTTTTTCTTCTCCAGGGTAAAATCTTAGATTTTCAAGTACAATTACGTCGCCACATCGCATCTCCTCAATTTGCTTTTTAATCTTCGGACCAATGCAATCCTCGGCCATAATTACATTTGCCCTTTCCTTGAGGAAACCCTGTAATCTCCTTGCAACGGGCTTCAGACTATACTTAGGATTTGCTTTGCCCTCCGGCCTGCCCAAATGAGAAGCAATAATTACCTTTGCCTCTTCATCCAATAAATAATTGATGGTTGGCAAGGTTGCCCGTATCCTTGTATCATCAGCAATATTCCCATCCTCATCTAATGGTACATTGCAGTCCGTTCGAACCATGACCCTCTTTTTTCGCACATCAATATCTTTTATAAATAATTTATTCATATAAATAGGCTGGTTTATAAAAATATAAGGTTATAGACGAGCAATTAACTCAATAAGGTCTACCATACGATTTGAGAATCCCCATTCGTTATCATACCAGGAGACCACCTTCACCATCCGTTTATCAATTACGTATGTTAATGCCGAGTCTAAGATACTTGAGTGGGTATTTCCGATAATATCTGAAGAGACTATGGGGTCTTCGCAATATTCGAGAATACCCTTTAGTTCACCTTCGGCAGCCTTTTTCATGGCATTGTTAACAGATTCCACAGTAACATCTTTTGATACCAGTGCAACAAAATCAGTCACGGAACCGTTGGAAATAGGCACGCGCATAGCCAGGCCGTCTAATTTGCCTTTCAATGATGGAATTACTTCCCCGATTGCCCTGGCTGCCCCGGTTGTTGTGGGAATAATATTTATTGCTGCTGCCCTCGCCCTCCGTGGATCTTTATGCATAAAATCAACAATGCATTGGTCATTTGTATATGCATGGATTGTTGTCATGAGGCCCTTATCAATACCGAAATTGTCATTGATTACCTTGACCAGCGGCGCTAAACAATTTGTTGTGCATGAGGCATTCGATAAAATTATATGTTCAGGTTTAAGGGCGTTTGTATTAACGCCCACAACAATCGTGGCATCAATTTTGTCTTTTGCGGGCGCCGAAAGTATTACTTTTTTGGCGCCTGCATCAAGATGTTTGGCGCAATCTGCTCGTGAAGTGAATATTCCTGTCGATTCGATTACAATATCTACTCCAAGTGATTTCCATGGCAATTTAGAAGGATCTCTTTCCATGAGCAACTTAATTTCTTTGCCATTTATTACCAGCGCTTTTTCTTTTGTTTCGATGCTTCCTTCGAACCTCCCATGTACCGAGTCATATTTTAATAATAATGCCAACGATTTTACGTCGGCGAGATCGTTGATAGCTACAACGTCTATACCGCCTCGTTCGGCGATCACACGAAAGACATTTCTTCCGATTCTTCCAAACCCATTTATACCAACCCGTATAGCCATAGTTGTTATCCTTTGCTTACACTTTTAAATAATACTGAGGAGCAACAAAACCTCATCAAAGTACAAAATAAAATAAATGGAAAAAAGACGCAGTATTCTAGCAGACAGCCACAATTTGTCAAGCAATTTAATGGTCTTGTCATTTACTGGTACTGTAATAGAAAAAATTTACAATATATTGTAATTAATACTTGAAAATATATCTATGTATTGTATAATTCAAAAAATTATATTATTTAATGAAAGAGGTGGTGGGATATGAAGGATTTAATAAGAAAGTCTTGGTATTTAAAAGCAAAGAGTATGTTTGTGCGAATCGGCACCTATCGGTTCAGGCATCCACAGGGGATGTCTGCCACAATTCTACAATGGTTTGCACTAGACCTCGAACCTCCGCAGCGATGTCGGGTCCGGTGTAATACCACATCAGGAGAGAAACCATTTTACAACTTATTGAAACTAGTCTCTCGAAAACAATAGATGGTAGTAGTAGCCGTAATAGTATCGAAGAAAAATGTAAGCAGTATGATTTAAACCGATTAAGAATTGAAGATAAAAAGCTTTTTGACAAATATGTAGCAGGAGAAGGCGTAAATTTATGTGATTATTCTTTTGCAAACAATTATATCTGGAAAGGTTCAATAGAATTATTATGGAAAATAATTAATAACAATTTTTGTCTCTTTGGAGTAACTTCCAAAGGGATGTGCATGATGCTCCCACCGCTTGGGAGAAACAATATTCACAACACCCTGAATGAATGTTTTTCCATGATGAAAGAAATAAATGATTCCAGTGGTTCTGAGTTATATATTAATTATGTTTATGAAGGCTTTTTAGATCTTTTTGACAACACCTCCTATCGCATCGTTGAAGGCTATCCCGATTACCTATATAAAACAACCGACCTTGTAAAACTCGCCGGCAGAAGATACGAAAAGAAGAGAAACGAGATAAACTTTTTCAAAAAGCATTATGACGCTTCTTTTGAAAAGTTCTATCCAAAACATATTGCAGAGGCCCTTCTGATGATTGACCAATGGAAAAGGGAAAAGATCCATGAGTCAAACATTTCAAATCACAACGAACCACATTATCAGTATAGTCTTATCCATGAAGCAGAAGCTGCAAAATGTGCAATTATCTTTTCTGAAGAGTTGGGATTAAATGGGGCAATCATTGCAATTCAGGGTCAAATTGAGGGTATTACATTAGGGGAACGCATTACATCCAATACAGCTTCTGTTCTCATAGAGAAGACCAACAATAATTTTCATGGCATGCCGCAGCTTATTTATCAGCAATTTTGTGCAAGTGACTTTTCAGATGTGGAATACATCGACGCGGGCGAAGACTGGGGGATAGAAGGCCTGAGAAGGGCGAAGATGTCTTATCATCCTTGTTTCCTTGCAAAGAAATTCATTATTTACGGGAAATAATCCTTTGGTGAATTATTGCAAGGCAAACCTTTTGGACCTTTTGGCTATTGAACAACTGGAAAAGGATTGTTTTCCAACAGAGGCGTTCAATCGACGCCTTATAAAAAATTTATTGATCAACGCCAAATCCTTTATTATCAAGGCAACAACACCTCCCGGGAAAATTATGGGCAATATTATCGGCATTATAAAAAAAGAAAATAGTACCGCTTTAGGCAGGATATTTTCTCTATGTATTCTTGATGAGTATCGTAAAAAGGGTATTGCCACTCGTCTCGTTCAACTTCTGGAAGAAGAATTTTCCTTAAGGGGTATAAAAAAAATCGGACTGGAAGTCAGTATACACAACACTATAGCCCATCAGTTTTATAAACGGCTTGGATACTCGATGTCAACCATCGTTTTACCGGGCTTTTATAATGACGGTACTGATGCCTTAGTTATGTTCAAAAACCTTCCATAAAACTACACCGATACATATTACACTCCTTTTTAAAATTTAATTGTATTCAAAAGTTATTTCTGTACAGAATAAATAATTTTAATACCCTGCTTTTAAAATTTATTGTATAGGAATTTTCATTTTATTTATGGGGGTTACAGGGTGTATTGCATAGAGAATCCCCCTTAGAAAAGGGGGCTAGGGGGTTGTAAAATAACCTCGGAAAAAATACAACCCCCTGAATCCCCCTTTATTAAGGGGGAGCTTAAAAGTCGCTGCCGAAGGCAGCTTAGCTTAATAAAAATATTTTTTGTGATGCTAGGAGTGACATGGTATGCCTATATGGCAAAAGTTTATTTTAAAGGTGTTGTCTGTTTTTTTTATTCTCCTGATATGCGGAAATCTTCACATAGCGGGATGGTGTGGACAAACAAATATGTCCACGTCAGACATGAGCTGGTATGCAGAGCCTGATTATGTCGTCCATATCGACCCTGCCACTGCGCCAGATACAAAAACCACAGCAGGCAACCAGTCCGTTAGATTCCCGGGTGAGGGACACACCCAGGGAACGAATAGCCAGCCGGCGGCAGTCGGTAACCCCAATATCACATTCCCGGGCTTCTATGCCAGCCGCACTATCCATGACGCCGCCCAGTTTAACGATTTGTGGGAACTCAATAATATGGGGCAGAAGGGGGGAACTGTAGACGCCGATATCGACGCCCCTGAGGCGTGGGATATAACGACAGGGAGTTCCGATAATGATATGGAAAATGCCGCGAACAGCGGCGCGTCCATGGACACCACCCACGTATCGGGCGCGGCGGCGCTTGACTGGGATCCATTCCCTGATTATACGCCAGACGAGATGATGTCACTGCTCACGAGATCCGTTGATCCGATGAATACCCTTTCGGGTAAGATGCCTTCCGGCGGCAGTCAGAACGTATACAAATATTTATTTGTCCTAACGATGATTTTGTACGCTGCGGGCGCCATGTTCGCCTTATGTTTCTTCAAATGGCAAATAGCCGGGAATTACATTTCCTTTATTTGCTCGGCTATTGCCTCTTGTTGCAGCATCGCTCTGTCTGTAGCCGTGTTGTTTAACGGCGCTGTAATACGTCTTGATTTCTTAATATATCACGCCATCATAAAATATAATTTTTTATTAGATCCGCTCGCCTCATTTTTTATGCTCGCCATATCTGGTATTGGTTTTATAGCTTCTGTCTATTCATTAGGGTATACAAGATTGTATGTAAATAAACGTGATACCCGGTTCCTGGGGTTTACCTATAACCTTTTTCTCTTGTCCATGCTTTTAGTAGTGACAGCCAATAACGCATTAGTATTTATGATTGTATGGGAGACGATGACGTTAGTCTCGTTCTTCCTCGTTATCTTTGAGCATGAAAATGAGGCTAACAGGAAAGCAGGTTTTGTATATATCGTAATGGCACATGTTGGTTCAGGACTTCTTGCCGTTGCCTTTTTCATTATGTCTGCTTATGCCGGTACTTTTACATTCAGTTTTGATGATTTCAGGCATATTGGCGCTCAGATGCCTGGGATATACAAAAATATTGTATTTTTTTTGGTAATTGCCGGCTTTGGCATAAAGGCAGGTATCTTCCCCCTTCATCTTTGGCTTCCTTTGGCGCATCCCGCTGCCCCAAGCAATGTCTCGATGGTTATGTCAGGCGTCATGATCAAGACGGCTATTTATGGCTTTATACGATTTTACTTTGAATTCCTTACACCTTGTCCACCCTGGTGGGGGATTGTCATCCTCATTATAGGCGCTACTTCTACCATTTTGGGTGTGCTTTATGCCCTTATGCAGCATGATATGAAAACGCTGCTTGCATACCACAGTATAGAAAATATTGGCATCATCCTTATCGGGATTGGATTATCTATGATTTTTAAGTCTTATAATTTAATGGCATTATCCTCTCTTGCCATGATTGCAGGCCTTTATCATGTGATTAATCATGCGGTATTCAAGTGCCTGCTTTTTGGCTGTGCAGGGAATATCTACTATTCGACCCACACAAATAATATTGAAGAATTCGGGGGGTTAATAAAGCGGCTGCAGATTACCGCCCCGTTATTTCTTGTGGGCGCCTTATCCATTTCTACCATTCCACCCCTGAATGGCTTCATGAGTGAGTGGCTGATATTCCAGTCCATACTCAATAGTTTTAATCTGCCATCAGTGTTTTTTAAAATAATAACGGTCATTTGTGGCGCTACTCTTGCCTTGGCAGGGGGGCTGGCCGCAGCGTGTTTTATCAAGGCATTCGGGATTTCATTTCTTGCATTGCCGCGTTCTGAGCATGCAAAAAAGGCAAAAGAGGTTCCGATTGTTATGCTCGTCAGTATGGGGTTTTTAGCCGCATTGTGTGTATTTATGGGTCTTTTCCCAGCAAAGATTATGACGACCATTAATCAGGTAAATACACATCTTCTGGGCACAAATATTATACATACTATTACTTTATATGATTGGTTGCAAACAAGGTCAGTCCATACCAATTTTACAGAGTTATCTCCAAAAAGCGCTTCAGTATTTGGCTTGATACTTTTCGCGGTCACTTTTGGAGTCTTAACCCTACTAAGGCCCGGCTTCACAAAGAAGATATATGAAACCTGGACGTGCGGAATATCGCCGGAACCGAGATTCGGGTATACTGCTACTGCCTTCACAAAACCGTTTAAGGTTATCTTTAGTAATTTATACAGACCCCGAAGAGAGAGCCGCATTACGTATGCTGTCCCTAAATATTTTGTTAAATCTATTACCTATATTGGTGAAATAACGCCGATATTTGAAAAATATTTTTACAATCCTATTTCCAGCTATGTTTTAAATATATCAAATAAGGTACGGTGGGTGCATACCGGCAGTATTCATGTGTATCTTGTCTATATATTTGTAACCTTAATAATTGCAATTATGTTCTATATTTATCAAGAGTAACAGGGTTTTGAAAATGGTCTCAAGCATACTACTTCCTATTTTGCAGATTGTTGTCATTGTAGGGTTGTCTCCTCTGGTAAAGGGATTTATTAATAAGATGGAGGCGCGTATACAGTGTCGAAGGGGTCCGAGCTTATTCCAGCCGTATTATAACCTTGTCAAGCTGCTCCAAAAAGATGTGGTGGTTTCAGAGACAGCCTCGTGGATTTTCAGGGCAACCCCTTATGTTACGTTTGTTTCAATCTTACTCATAGCGTTGCTCGTGCCGGTGCTGTCATCACAGGTGCCGCTCAATTTCATAGGCGACATTATCCTAATCATATACCTGTTTGCCCTGGGAAGATTTTTCCTGGCATTATCTTCCCTTGATACAGGAAGCGCCTTCGGGGGTATGGGTGGGAGTAGGGAGATGGCAATATCTTCCATGGCAGAACCGGCCATGATGCTTTCTATATTTACCGTTTCCTTAACCGTTGGCTCCACCAATCTCAGCAATATCACCGGTACATTGCTTAATTACAAATCATTGAATCCATCCCTCTTATTGGCATTTGCAGCCTTTGTCATCGTTATTATTGCTGAGACAGGAAGGATTCCAGTCGATAATCCTTTTACCCATCTGGAATTGACGATGATTCATGAAGGGATGATCCTTGAGTTTTCCGGGCGTTATCTGGCCCTGATAGAGTGGGCATCTTCCATGAAGCTGCTGTTGTTATTGACTATCCTGGTGAATACCTTTTTCCCCTGGGGGATTACTACTGGCTTTAGTTTCCCAGGACTGATTATTTCTTTTGCGTTATATCTTGTTAAGATCGGATTTTTTGCCTTAGCGATCGTTATACTAGAGTCTTCGCTTGCAAAGGTCCGGTTATTTCGTATACCAAACCTGTTAGGCACATCATTTATTCTATCTCTTCTGGCAATTATTTCGTTTTATGTGGTGAGTTAATTATCATGGAACAGCACATCGTAGTAAATTCTCAGATTATTGATGTATTAGCAGTTTTAATGCTCCTGTCAACAATTATGCTCATTGGCACAAGCCGGGTAAAGACTTGTATATGGGCATGTGTCTTTCGATCTTTTCTACTGACATTAACCAGTGGTCTTATAGCCTATTTTTCTGGTATCCATCACATTTATATTACAACAGGCGTCTCGCTGGTGCTGAAGGTTGTTATTATTCCAGGATTTATCTTTTATATCGTTGACAAAGTTAATATTAAAAAAGAGGTGGAGTCTTATATTAGTTATACATTATCACTGCTGATCTCTTGCGGTATTATCCTTATTGCATACTATGCAACTCTACCTGTCATCCAATTTGAAAATACCTTTATGCGGCATTGCCTACCCGTTTCACTCGCTATTACCCTTGTGGGATTCTTTGCAATGATCACGAGAAAGAAGGCCATTACCCAGGTACTTGGACTTGTTACCATGGAAGACGGTCTTTTTTTTGCCGCCTTATCTACGTCTTATGGCATGCCCCTCATTGTGGAATTGGGAATATTTTTCGATATCCTGGTGAGCGTGATCATTATGGGGCTTTACGTATATAGAATCAAGGAATCCTTCGATACCATTGATACAGGCTTCTTAAGGGAACTCAGGGAATGATTAGTTTAGAGTTTCCAGTTTCCAGTTTCCAGTTTAGAGTTTCCAGTTTAGAGTTTAGAGTTTGGAGTTCAAAAAATGGCTACTATCAAAAGGTTTGAAGATATCAGCGCTTGGCAAAAGGCAAGAGAACTTTCGAAAGAGATTTATGCTATTACTAAAATCGGAAGGTTTTCAAAAGATTATGAGTTAAAAGGTCAAATACTGAAGGCAAGTGGGTCTATAATGGATAATATAGCGGAAGGATTTGAAAGAGGTGGAAAAGGTGAGTTTATTCAGTTTCTTGGAATAGCTAAAGGGTCTTGTGGAGAAGTTCGTTCACAGCTATATAGGGCGCTAGACCGAGAATACATCGATAAAGAAAAGTTTAATGAATTATACAATTTCTCGGATGAGATTAGTAAAATGATCAAAGGTTTGATAACTTACCTCAACGGTACAACAATCAGGGGTCAAAAATACAAAAAACAATCCAACTCTAAACCCGAAACTCTAAACTCTAAACTGGAAACTGGAAACTAAAAACTGGAAACCGGAAACATCTGAATAAAAAATGATAATACTCTGGCTTTTGATTATACCGTTAATAACTGCTATTGCGTGCGTTCTCACAGGGAAACATAGCGTATCAAAATATATAAGTATTGCCGGTAGTTTTATCGCTTTACTATACAATATATTTCTTAACTACAATATTTACGTCCATCGCTCCCTCGCAGGGCTAAATAATTTCTTTTATATGGATTCCTTGAGTGTCCTTACTACCCAGATCGTTACCATTGTGGGTTTTGCGTCTTCATTGTATTCAGCAGGATATATGGCGGCAGAACTTCATGAAGGCGTGGTTACACAAAAGAAGTTACGATTGTACTACTTCCTCTTTCATATGTTTATCTTCACCATGTTAGCGGCGTGTGTGACAAATAACCTCGGAATCATGTGGGTGGCAATTGAAGGTACTACACTATCTACCACGTTTCTGGTCGGCTTTTACAATAAAAAACAACATCAGGAGGCGGCGTGGAAGTATATCATCATTTGTACGGTGGGAATCACATTGGCATTGTTTGGTGTTATACTAACTTATCATTCGTCCAAAGGTGTTCTTGGTGAAATTGGGTACGCACTGAATTGGACGGGATTGCTTGCCGTGGCAGATAGGGCTGAGCCGCATCTTATAAAACTGGCATTTCTCTTTATCTTAATCGGATATGGCACAAAGGCAGGTCTTGCCCCGATGCACACGTGGCTCCCGGATGCGCACAGTATGGCGCCTTCACCTATAAGCGCCATGTTTTCTGGCGTGCTATTAAATTGTTCCTTGTATGCTATCATACGATACCATATCTTAACATCAAAATGTGTAGGCAGCAGCTATTCATGCACACTCCTCATGGTGTTTGGGCTTATTTCTGTCATCGTTTCAATACCTTTTATCCTCGTGCAAAGGGATTATAAACGCCTGTTCGCCTTTAGCAGTATAGAGCATATGGGGTTTATCGCGCTTGGAATAGGTTTTGGAGGTATGTATAGTGTTTACGGCGCAGAGTTGCATGCATTTAACCATGCCGTAACGAAATCCCTCTTGTTTTTTTGTGCTGGCAATCTATTTTTGAAATATAAAACAAGTACAATGGAAGGTATAAAAGGGGTTATTAATGCCATGCCTGTTACAGGGATCATTTTGATAATCGCTGTTTTCGCCATTACAGGCACACCGCCGTTTAATATATTTGTTAGTGAGTTCATGGTGCTTGCTGATGGCTTTTCAAGTGGAAATGCATTCATCATCATATTCAGCGCATTGCTTATAGTATGCATCGCGCTTGTTTTTGTTGGATATATACGTAATATATTCACGATGATTTTTGGCGTATCTCCTGAAGCTATTCCCAAAGGAGAGATAAGTAAATTTACCATTGCGCCAATGCTCTTCCTTTTGTTCTTTGTGCTGGTTATCAGTTTCTATGTGCCACCCCTTTTGCGTGAAATACTAAGTCGTATCTATGATATTATAAGGAATGCGTAATGAGTAACGGCAGGCAACTCTACATCGATACTTTGATCAGTCAATTCAGAGAGGTTATTTCTGTCACGAAAAGTTTTCTGGAAAACGAAATATATATCTCCACAAAAAAGGAAAATCTTGTGGAGGTATGTATGTATATCCGGGATACCTTTCATGCAACTCTCTCTTCTATGATTTGTAATGATGAGAGAAGTATAGATAAGTACTTCAGGATCTACTACGTTTTTTCTGCGCCTCGTGCGGATATCTTCTTGATTGTTAATGTGCCTATCAGTGAACAACAACCTGAATTCCCGTCAATTACTCCAAAAATACCAGCCGCCCATTGGTATGAGCGTGAGATTAAGGATATGTTCGGGCTTGAGCCAGTTGGGCATCCCGACCCATATACGCTTGTATTGCACGGGAATATGCCCGAAAAGACGTATCCTTTAAGAAAAGATTTTGCTATTAATACCCGCATACCCTTTCAAGAATCCAAATTACCGTTTTTTAGAGTAGAAGGAGAAGGGGTCTTTGAAATACCGGTTGGCCCTATTCATGCTGGTATTATTGAGCCTGGTCATTTTAGGTTTAGCGCGGTAGGCGATAGTATATTTTACTTAGATGCAAAGCTCTTTTATACGCATAAGGGTACGGAGAAGATCTTTGAAACTATGCCATATACAAAGGCTCTTTTTCTTGCAGAAAGAATTTGTGGCGTTTGTGCAGCTTCTCATGCGACAGGATACTGTCAGGCTATTGAAAAGGTCGCAGGTATTGAAATTCCACCGCGTGCAAAATTTATACGGACTATTGTTTTAGAATTGGAAAGGCTTTACAATCATATTGGTGATGTTGGCAATATCTGTGCGGGCGCTGCATTCCTTTTAGGAATCGCACATGGGTTCAGGATTCGTGAGCGTATGCAACAACTCAATGAGACCATTTGCGGCAACCGGTATTTAAGAGGGATGTTTACGATTGGCGGTGTGCGATTTGATATTGACGATGATTTAAAAAAACATATTTTAAATACGCTCAGTCATGTCAAAAAGGATTTCAAAGAGCTTACGAATATTATGTTTGCATCTTCCTCTCTATTAGACAGGCTTGAAACTACGGGGAGACTATCGACAGAAATTGCTAAGGAGCTAGGGGTTGTCGGCGTAGCCGCAAGGGCTTCTGGTATTGCTACCGATACCAGACTTATTCACCCTTATGCAGCTTATGACGAAGTAGATTTTGATATTTCTATCTTTCATTATGAGGGGGATGTGCTTGCAAGGATACGGGTGAGGGTAGATGAGATTTATCAGTCCATGTATATTATTGAACAATGCTTTGATAAAATGTCTGAAGGTCCTATAAAAACCTCAATGAAGGAACTTCCTCCTTATAAACAAGCCCTGAGCTATGTAGAATCGCCCCGTGGTGAAAATATTTACTGGATCATGACGGCGCCAAATAATAAGTTGTTCAGGTATAAGGTGCGTTCCCCTTCTTTCTGTAACTGGCCTGCTATTCCTTATACGATTCCCGGCAACATCGTTCCTGATTTTCCTTTGATTAACAAGAGTTTCGAGTTATGTTATTCGTGTACTGATCTGTAAATTAATTTTGCCACAAAGACAAAAAGGCACGCAGAAAGAAAAATGGATTACAAGCCTCTTCCTGAAAAAGAGGAGGATATAGCAAAAAAGATTGTTGATGCTGCATACGGCGTTCATAGAGAATTTTATTTTTGTGCCTTTGGGATTGACAATAAATAACATGAACAACTTCTTGCCTGCCTGAGCGAGTCCGCTCGCAGACAGGTTGCTGTGCCATCAGGGCTAAAGCCCCGGTATGTGTGTACCCACTAAACCCCAGCCTTAAGGCTGGGGTTATAAGGCGTGTAGTGGGCAGGTGGGTTAACCCCAGTCTTAAGGCTGGGGTTAGTGCCGGTCTTATCTGAATTGGGCTTTAGCCCTGACAGTACCTGATCTTCAAAGTGTTGGAAAACAAACTTGTTCAGATTATTTATTGTCAATCCCTTTA
>Ga0209324_10000970_pt1 | contig 19846 bp, 26 predicted proteins | sample Rifsed19ft3_FD_184015 | JGI IMG/M metagenome (GOLD analysis project Ga0209324, IMG submission 184015) | Soil microbial communities from Rifle, Colorado, USA - sediment 19ft 3 (version 2) | ecosystem: Environmental > Terrestrial > Deep subsurface > Rock core/Sediment | place: Rifle, Colorado...
GGCAAAAAAGAAGAAGTTTCTTTAGAGGGGATGGAAGAAGAAGCTGAAAATATAGCAGTTGTAAAGGCAGAACAAGAACATGAGGTTGACTTAGGAATTGAAAAGGGAAAGTTAGAGCAATACCTTTCCGAATTAAAAGACGAATATAAGCAAGTTCTTGTCATGCGCTTTATTAACGATATGAGTATTAAAGAAATTTCTCAAGTTACCAACAAAACAAGAGGCAATGTGAGAATTTTAATATACCGGGCACTGCAAGTCCTAAAGAAAAAATATGAAAGATAAAGATTTAATCAAAAACTTAAAAAAACTAAAAGAAATTCCGGTGAAGAGAGAATTTTTGGCATCGCTCCAAAATGATCTTAAAAAATACATGGAATTTTTCCCAATCAGAAAAGGAATTAAAGTAAGGGTGCCAGAAGCGTCACCTTTCTTTGGCCTGCCGATTTTCAAAGCCGTTTCTTTTGCTTTAATTGTAATTCTTGTTTTTGGCGGGGGCGGAACAGTCTTCGCTAGCCAAAAAAGTTTACCCGGCGATATTCTTTATCCTATAAAAACACTCACGGAGAATTTGCAAGAAACTCTTACTTTCGATTCTCAAAAAAAGGCCTATCTTTACACAAGGTTGGCAGAAAAACGAATTGGAGAGATTAAGAATATTTTAGAAGAACGAGGAATTGAACTAAAGGGGCTTTCTATCGCGGAAGAACGCTTGGTGACGCATATAATAAGCGCCGAGCGAATTGTAGAAAAAGAATTAGAAAAAGGAGTAAATGGCAAATTTGCGGAAGAAATTACCGCTAAAATAAATGTCAGTCGTGAAGAAGTAAATAAAATTTTTGAAAAAGAAGAATACCAAAGTAAGGTTATTGAGATATTAGAGAGAGAGCAAGAGCGTTTCGAAAAAGAAATTGAGGCCATAGAAGAAGAGGAAGAGGTCAAAGAGGCAGAAGAAGATGATGATTCTGACGATTCGGGTGATGATGAGGAAACCGAAGAAATTAAAGAGGCAGAAGAAGATGATGACTCCAGCGATCCTCTTGATGAGGAGGAATTAGATGACAACAATGATGATAATGAGGATGATAACAACAACAGTAACAGTGACAGTGACGACGATTAATAAGAATGATTGGGGGTGTAACAAAAAGTTCCTAGGATCGTCATTGATGGCAAGGAGTCGAAATTTTATTAGTTAATTATTAACATTATTATGAAAAATATTATGAAAAAATTTACACTTATAGCAGTTTTAGTCCTGTTTGTTGCTATCTTCTCAAGCGCCAGTATTGCTAGCGCGGAGATACAGCAAAATGATGGAGATGTAACTATTATCAACGGAGAGGTAGATCAAGAAGTAGGAGCTGGTATTGGCCTTTCAAGCCAGTTTCATTTCCTGGATCTTTTCTTTGAGAAATTGCAAATCGCCTTTACACGAGGCCATGAGGCTAAGGCTAAACTTTATATAAAATTTGCCGGAGAACGCGAAATTGAAATTAAAATTGAAATTGAGGAAAGAGGAGAAAATTCTCCTAATATTGCGGAAGCAGAAGAAGATCTCGCAGAGAATCTTGCTCGAGCCGAAGAGGAAAGACTTGAGGATGTAGCTCTAGCCGCAGAGGAGGTCAAAGAAGCAGAAGAAGAAATAGCCGAAGTAGAAGCCGAGTGCGACGAAGAGCTTGCAGAAATACAAGAGGAACGAACGGAGGAACTTGCCGGAGAAGATGATCCAGAAAAGATTGCGGAGATAGAAGCGGAATTTGCCGAAAAGCTTGCGGAAGCCCAGGCTGATTGCGATAAAGAGCTTGCCGAAGCAGAAGCCGAACTTGATGAAGCTTTGAGTGAGACAGCGGAAGAGGATCTCGAAGACAATGAAGAGGGAGATGAAGATGAGGATGATGATGAAGGCAAAGATGACGAAGATGAAGAAGACGAAGATACCGACGATGACTCTGATGATGACAAGAATGAAAATGACAGTAATGATTCCAATGATGATTCTGATAATGACGGAGATTTAAATCAAGACGAAGACGAAGAGGGAGATGTTGATTCCGATGATAATGATGATGAGAGTGAGGATTCAGACGAAGACAACAGTGATGACAATAGCGGGTCAAATCCAGGCAGCGGAGATAGATAAGCATTCTTAATTTAAGAGAATCAAACAAAAAAACGCCATATAGCGTTTTTTTGTTTATTAATCTATTCAACCAGGTTTTATTTGGCTCCGCTGGCTAGAGGATGTTAGAACCATTATAACACGGCAAAATGAGTATGTTTCTAAGATTTTAGAATAAAAAATCTTACCGACCCGCTTTAAGATTGAGTCAGATTTATTATCTTTCTAACCATTTTTCTTTTGAAATTCCTGATTGCAAAATTATGCCCTTTAAAGTTCTAGGCTTGATTGTTTTAGATCCATGAAAGGGAACACTGGTTTGGAAAAAATTATTTCCATCTTTTTTGACGTAATAAAAATGGCTCCCTTCGGTGTGGCTGTGTTTGAAGCCGTTATCTTTGAGAAAATCAACAATATCCTTGAATGTCCAGTTAAACAAACCTTTGGGCATGATTTTGAAATTAAGAAGTGAAAGAAGACAATGGGAACAGGCTTGAGCTATAAACTTTTATTGGAGAAGGAATTGGCTTTTGAGATTGGATTTGTTGCCAGAGTCTTTCATACTCTAGATCAGCTTTCTGATTCAAAACACTGGCAGGGATTTTTGATTTTCTAGCTGAAACAATATATCCGCGAATTGCTTCATCAAGCATAAGCATTACCTCGCGGGGATCATCGCCCGATTCGACAATATTAAATTCCAAAGCAACGCCAAACCAAGTTTTGCCCTCTTTAAATATAATGCTTCTGATTTGTCCTTTTTCCAGAGTATTTTTCATACGATTTATAATAGCTTAGTTTTTAATTAAAATCAACCTACTTGGCTCGCTTGGAGGGGTAACTTACGAACTATTAAATGGGAAAAGGTTTTCCCTTATCCGTCGGTATCTCTCCAACAAATTAATCAATTACTAACTTTAGTCTAATTAAAAATTATGGAAGAAGCAATAAAAAATGAAGAAAAACGGGATAATATGGGTAGATTTGCAGAAGGTAATGCTGGAGGACCAGGAAGACCTAAGGGTTCTTTGTCTATAATGGCAAAGATAAAGAAATATTTAGAAGATAATCCAAATAAACTTGATGAATTAGTGCAGTATTATATAACCAATGAAAAAGAAAGATCTTTACTTCTTCAGATGATAGACGGTAAACCTCCACAAGATCTTAATCTAGGACAGAACCCAGAATTACCATTTACAATAAATGTTATCAAAGATGACAAATGAAAAGACAGTCAAATTTTTTGGACCGCAATATGATTGTTTTAATTTTAAGACTCAGTTCGGCGCGGCAGTGGCTGGAGTACAAAGTGGTAAGACATTCCTAGGCGCATACTGGGCGGGGAAGAAGATAACGGAATTTCCTAAAAGCAGTGGTGCAATCATAGCTCCAACATATAATATCCTAAGAGCGGCAACATTAAAAAAGTTCTTTGATGTTTTCCCCCAACTAAGATCCCATTTTAAAGAACAGAAAGGAGAAATACATCTACCTACTGGTGGAATAGTTTATGTTCGCTCGGCAGATAATCCTTTAGGAATCGAAGGCATTACGGCTAATTGGATTTGGCTAGACGAAGGAGGAATGACATCACAACTTACATGGACGGTGTTAAGGAGCCGTGTATCTATGACAAGAGGGCAGATACTTATAACTACAACCCCTTACAACATGGGCTGGCTTTATATGGACTTTTTTATTCCATGGAAAGAACAAGCAGATAAAAACTTCTCATTCTTTACTTGGAAATCAATAGAGAATCCTTATTTTTCTAAAGAGTTTTATGACGCAGAGAAGAATCGTCTGAGACCCGAAGAGTTTTCAAGAAGATATGAGGGGCAATTTAACAAAATGGTAGGACTTGTATATGACTTGCCTGAGACTCAGATTGTTGAACCACTTGATGTAAATACTAAGACTGAAGCAAGAATCATAGGAGTAGATTGGGGTTTTAGGAATCCAGCAGCCATAGGAGTTTGGTATTTAAAAGACAATGCTTGGTATAAAGTGGACGAATGGAAGCAATCTGAGAGAACCACGGCAGAGATAATCCAAGTGCTTCAGAATAAATTAAGTGAACATAAGGCTACAAAGATTTATCCTGACCCAGCAGAGCCAGATAGAATTGAAGAATGCAGACGAGCTGGGCTTCCTGTAATGGAAACCAACAAGGATATTAAGGGCGGCGTGAGTTATATTCAACAGCTTATAAGAGAGAAAAGATTCTTTATAGGTAACAACTGCAGGGAAACTTTGGACGAAATATCTATGTATCACTATCCAGAACCTCAGGAAGGTAAGGTAGAAAAGGATCTACCAGAGAAGTTTAATGATCACCTCGTAGATTGTGATAGGTATGCAATCTATTCTTTTAAATTAACGCCAAGAGTTTTTGGCGGAGCAAGTCCTTTAACCCCTTCTGAAAATATTCCACAGAAGAAATATTTTAGTAAAGCAAGCCCATTGACGCAGTCCTATTATGAAAGAATATAATGGAACAAGGAATTACAGGGATGGCAACAACTCCAAGCAGTTAGTTAAATAAATAAAATCCTACTTCCTACAATTATACTTATCGGAAGTCGGAGGCTGTTTTAAGAGTATTTTACACCTAGTTTAAATGGTGCGTTTGTTTGAACGGAATTAAAGTGGTACGGTTAATAAGCCGAGCGTTCAAACTATGGCGAAAATTGCCAAAGCGTTGGGCGTTTCAATAGAGGATTTAATAAAGTAGGAACTCATATGTCAATTTTTTCAAAAAAACAGGAAGTCGAACCCGAATCATTTTGTCGTCTTTTTTATGAGAATGTAATTTTGAATTGTGTTGTGGACGGAGTTGATATTAACGCCCAAATTTTCGCCGCCTTAAAAAGGGCTTTGGCAGACAACGACTCCAACTTTGCAAACATTGATTCTCAAAAATTTAATAACGAGATTGTAGCTTTGCAGTTTGAATTATATGCACTTGCTTGGCTACACCAATTCGGTGATAAATCAGCAGTTTCTCAAAGCGTCTTCACAAAGAATTACCTAAAAGAGAAAAACCAAAATGATATTTGGGAAGCCATGGAACCGTATAATCAAGCGATTGCTCGTTCCACTACCATTGGTAGAACACCAGAAAAAGCATTTGATAGAGTTTATCTTGTTAAAGTGAACACAACAAGAGTGAATTTATTTGAGCAATATCACAAAGAAGGATTTAATGATAAATGCGTAGCAAGAGTTTTGAATCGATTATTTTCTGAAGATGCTTGGAAGAAAGGTGTTACTGCCGGATTGCTTTTATTCGCTCTCTGCGATCGACTTGGTTTTGGGAAAGATTTCGAGCCAAGCAAAGAAGTACATCATCAGTGGTTTATAGAGATAAATGACTTTTACGAGAAAGACCGCGGGTCTTTAGATAAAGTAAAAATTAAATTATGACAACAAAAAACAATTTTACATATTTTCGTAGTATTCCCCAATTATTTTGATTTTCTATCTCCGCCGTGTTTCAATTCTTCACCTAATTTCTCTCCTATCCTCCTTGCAACGGTTTAGACAAGTTTTCAACGAGAGCAATGTGTTCAGAAACGAATGACAAGAAAAATAATGGCGGCCAATGTAGTTGGGTATTTTCTGTTTTTTATATATTCTTTCATAGCTCAAATCAACCATAATTTAATTATATCGTTTGAGCCAGTTATTTTTAATAATTTCTCGCATATGAATCTATCCCCATAGCACTCACTTGGCGCCCGGCTATCGGAGAACCCTCCTGGTGCATCCTATACTGTTGATTTTCTGTATGCTCAGCTTTTGTTTCGTATTCTGGATTGCTTAAGTAAAGTTTTGATTTTCCAACCTGGCTTTCTTTCGAAAAATCTATAGTAGAGATGATTATACCGCCGACTATTAGTGGCACAGTAACGTATCTAAAATATATATTCATATAAATTTTTAAGGCAAACTTTCACAAGCTACTCCGTCCCCATTGCGGTCAAGATTGTAGGGATCGTAGTCTGGGCCGCCAGCTTTTCCAAATACTTCTTGTGCTTCCAATTGATAGGAAAAATCATCACAGTCATATTCATCATTTCTTTCTTCATAAGGATCGTTACGTTCATAGGAAGACATAGATGATTTAATACCATATCTATCTTGATATTCTTCTATTGCGCTTGTATAAGTCTTTTTTACTTCTTTTTTCTCTGGGAAAATTGGGATGTATAAAACAACAGCAATCAGGGCGGCGATACTAATTATAAGCCATTTCATATTATTAATTTAAACAATATCCTGCTCCTGTTAGCGGGCAGACAAAATTTCCTGTACATTGGCTTGTTACAGAAATCCCATTGCAAGATAAGATTGTTGTTCCTCGGCGACAGATAGTCATCTTTCCTGAACTGTCTCCGCTACAGAGAACATCGCCAGACCAGTTAAAAACCAAAGTAACGCCCGCGAAAGCTAAAATGGGGATTAAAATAAGCAACAAAACAACATATTTCTTCATAATTTTATTTAACTTAATTCTAATAATTGGCTAGCAAAAATAAAAACGCCCAAAATAACACTAGCTAATAAAATTGCCGCTGGTAAATTTAATTTAATGTTTTTCATAAACTTCCTTTTCATTATTCCCCTTATAAGCCCCGAATGCAACAGGAATATAAAACAAGGTCATAAAATAAGCAAAGCTAGCAATCCTTTGCTCGGTTGTCGGTTCATAACCATCGTCTTCATAAACAATACAACCTCCACGCAAGGGGTCGTCTACCTCTAAACATGAAGGATTGCCAAGTGTGAGACTCGCAAAAAAAGCTATACCCGCACAAAATAAAAAACCTTTCCATAAAACTGTTTTCCCTTTTCCGCCTCTTGCTTTGTCCCGTGCCTTATCCCAAATAAAGAAAACAACGCCCGCAATAAGCAGGTATCCAAGAGCTTTAAAAATTTCATCAGCAATTATTTCCATAAAAATCAAATTAAAAGAAAGTGCAAAACGGCCATACAATTTATTGTTTATTTACCATTTGCTTAATAACTTAAAAACCAATGGCACAGGATAGTGTCCTGAAAAAATATACAAAAAGACACCTCGGACGATTTCAGCAATTACCACTAGTATAAGTACGCCGAGACCAAAATCATTACCAAAACCTTTTAAGCCCCCGATTTCTTCTACTATAGGATTAATTGTAGTCAGTCTCGCATTTTTATCGATTTTTAGTATGTTTAAAAATCCCTGAGCAGTTATATTACATCTACTTAGTAGTCTCTCTACCTGGTAGTCTGATAAATTTACGCCATCACTAGTAATGTCATCTGGTTGAAAATAGATTCCGGCTTCTTGTGCAGTAAACATGCTTTTGTTTCCGTAATCGCACTGAATAGTTGTTTTATCTAAATTAACATCTAAATAAGGAGGAAAGTTTCCATCAACAGCAACAAAAATAATTAATGCTAAACCCGAGAGAAATAAAATTATGAAAGTAACCTTAACGAAACGATACCATGCCTTGTTTTCTAATTTTTGTTCCATAATTATTGACTTAAATCTACACCATAAACCTCTTTAATTTTAACCATAGTATTCAATCCAACTACACCATCCGGGGCCAAACCATATAGTCTTTGGAATCTCTCAACCGCTCTTTTTGTAGCGCTACCAAAATAACCAGTCGCTAATCCTTCGGGATAAATACTTGGGTCAGCAGAAAGTGTTTGTTGCAACATTATAATTCTAACACCCCGTCCACCCTTTCTGATGGGAGTAATTAAATTATACGTAGAATAAGACTGACCCGTTACATTTGAATAAGTGGGATATTTGCATGGATAGCCTAGATCACCGCAAATATAGCTTCCAGTGTCAGAGGGACAAGAGTGCCATCGGTGACAACCGGAACGGTGGGCATAAGAACTAGCCGGAATCAATAAAGTGACAAAAAATATTGCGTAGATTACATACTTTGCCATAGGCCTAATTTATTTTAGAGAAAAACTGTTTATCTTTGCACGAGTTAATAAGTCAATTTTTCCTGTTGGGTCAATCTTGTAATATTTCTGGAAACTTTTAACTGCTTGTTGAGTTAACTTGCCAAAATAACCAGTTATAGGACCGGAGTAAAAACCCTGTTGTTTAAGAAATTCCTGAAGGAAGGAAACCTCGCTATCTTTAGAACTAATTTGAAGTGGCTTCGTGATTAATTTTAGTGTTTGAGCACGTAAGGTTTCTTCTTGTACTGAAAAGCAAACATTTTTTCCTTTTACCCAGCCACCCCCGTTTGCTTGATAACCACTTTTGCAGTTACAGTTAGTTGAACCTGCCTCATCAAAAATTCCACTAGAAGATTGAGTATTTGAACCATACGTATACTGACAGACCTGATCTGGAGTAACACATTGGCTGTTATCCCATTTAATAGTGCCTGTGGGACAGGTTGTTACTAATAACGGTTGGCAAGATTTTTTATCCGTTGTCCACTCATATCCTGTCTGACAAATGCAAAGCGTGTTTTCTAAACTTTGATTTGAAGATATGGACTCTTGGCCAAATGAATTTTGACATAACTCGTCAGGAGTAATTTTTACACATTCATTATTTTGTTTGACATAACCATCGTTACAATAAAAGTTTTCGAGGCCAAAGGCAGTAGAATTAGAGGGAGCTTTAGTACAATTATTGTTTTTCTTGTAATAACCGGAGTTACAATAGAGAGCGGAGCCAATAAAATAACCACCGTCAATATATTTTATTCCCAGATCATAAGAGGAAGATGAATAACTGCCAGAGTAGTTAGATGTGTCTGTATTAGAATATTTCCAAAAATCCTCATCATAGGTGCCTTTATAAGCATCTTTGTCATAGTTGTAATAACTGTTTCCATAGTAATTATTTAAATACGTATCTGGATTTCCTGGGGCAATTTTGCCTGTATAGGGATTATAATTTCCTGGATAGCTATAATTATCATAAGGACTACTATTAGCATCAGATCGGTAATAGCCGTTTACATAAGTGCCATTACTTCTGTAGTAGCCGTTTACATACCCAGCATATGCACTGGAAACAAAACTAAAGAAACTAAAGATTAAAACAAAACTTAAAATACTTTTTTTCATATAATTTTTATTTAATATTACTAATAATAATTGGTAGCAAAAAGCCCACCACAAGGGTGACAGCTTTCGCCATCCATGCAAGTTTCCTCGCACGACCGATCAAGGTAGTCCCTAATGGTGGGTTTTCTACTCTTGATCGGCTTTTTAGACCATGCCTTAAATTCAATAGATTTTAAGGTTTAGGTTACATATTAAATTTGAATTGATTATATACTTTTGTAAATTAAAAATCAATTTTGCAGTCATCGTTTTCCACAAAAAGTTCTAAGTAGGTAAGGCATTGACAAGTTCTATATATATTTGCTATACTTGTAAGACCAGAGAGAAATCTGGTAAGCGAGTTAGGAAGTTCAACAGACTCTTTGAAGAGCTTCCTGACTTAAATGTCGGGACTCGCTTCAAGGAGTTTTTTGTTTAAAAATAGAATAAGTTTCAAGTTTAAGTCCATAGAAGGCGTTACCAACGTTAAAAGCTCCTAAGCTTTTGATAATAAGATGCTTCGTACTGTTTGAAACAGTTACAAAGTAGATTGGTAAGGTTCGTTTTATGTGATGTCTCGCACGATTACAAGGGCGCTGACTAAACGAAAGGAAATTTTTCCTTTCATTTAGCTATCGTCCTTGTTTCAATTTACATACAAACGACTGCTAAATGCAGTCGTTTTTTTTGTTAGCCCTGATGTTATTAAAAGTCTCTAACTTGCTAGGCAGGTAACATCAGGTACTTGTCTAGCAAGTTGGGGATTTTTATTTTTAACAATTGAGAAAAGCAACAACATGTGTTGCCCGGAAAAGAAATGCCTCCTGTGGTCGAAAGAGGCAAAATTATTAGTAATCTTAATTTAACAAACTTATGAAAAACATTAACGATCTACATATTTCAAGGTCTTTACAGAAATATTACAGATTATTGAATCATCTTTCTCGAGTAAAGTTCGAGCAAAAGAAAAACCAACGCCTTGTGAAAACGTTGGTTAATCAAGAAATATTATCAACTCATTCTACAACAAATCCATTGTAGCAAGTAAATAAATTGTTGCAATGGGATAAAAAAACATATGTCAAAAAATACAACATGGGAAAAAGTAAAAAATTACTGGATTAAGTGGGGAAAGATTGGTGACTATATCGAAGGAACACTAATCGATGTTCGTGAAATTGACTCTCAATTCCCCGGCAACGAGGGGAAGAGAGTTAAGATTTATGAATTACAGGCCGACAGCGGTACCTTCCATGAAAAAGATGGTACTGCTGTCACTGTCGAAGAAGGCATCGTTTGGACGGTCGGCGGCCGGCCGGGAATCGATCAGCAAATGCGCAGAGTTAAGATAGGCACGAAAATCAAAATGACATTCACAGAAGAAAGAAAAGCGCAGACGAAAGGTTTTAACGCCTTAAAGATTATTGAAGTCTATACGGGTCGGATGGACGATGAATATTTGGCAGATTTTAAACAGTAGAGATCACCAAAAAATGTAGATTCACTTTCCCAGCAGAATAAAAACCTGCTGGGTTGTGAGTCTATATTGTAAGCAACGAATTAAAAACATGAGCAATATTACAAGTAATGATAAAAATTGTTTAGAACACGCATTGAAATATCTTGATTTCGGATTTTCAGTAATCCCAGTCGGAAATGACAAGAAGCCCTTGATAAGGTGGGAAAAATATCAGAAAGAAAAAGCAACTGAAGAAGAAGTAGAAAAATGGTTTTCAGATTCTGATAATTACAACATTGGGATTATTACTGGAGAAATTTCTGGAATTGTAGTCGTTGATGTAGAAGCTGGTGGAAAAACTGAGAATTTGCCTCCAACAGTTATTTCAAAAACAGGTGGTGGCGGATGGCATTTCTTTTATAAACATCCCAGCAAACCAATAAAAAATTCTGTAAGAATTCGAGAAAAGACTGATATTCGTGGAGATGGCGGATATGTTGTTGCGCCACCTTCTAGACACAAATCTGGAAATAAATATGAGTGGTTAGTTTCACCTGAAGAGGCAAATTTTGCTGAATTGCCTCAGTGGGTTTTAGAAGGAACAATTTCTAATGAAAAGCAAAAAACTGACTGGCAAGCAGTGACGCAGGGCGTGAGAGAGGGGCAAAGAAATGAAACCGCAACAAGTTTTATTGGTAAACTCCTTCACGACCTTTCGCCAGAGTTATGGGAAACAGCCGGATGGGATTCTGTAGTGGTGTGGAATAAAAAAAATAGTCCACCGTTGTCTGAAAAAGAGCTAAGGGATGCGTGGGAGAGTATCCGAAAACGAGAACTTCTTAATCAACAAGGCAGACAAGCAGGTGGATCTCAAGCAAATCAACTGCTGAAAATTATTGAACGTGATAAAGATATAATTTTATTCCACGACGAGTTACGGGAACCTTACGTAAATCTGCTAATTAATGGTCACAAAGAAATTTGGCGTTGCCGAAGTAAGCAATTCAAAAGGTGGGCTTCACGGTCTTTTTGGGAATCGCAAAAGAAAGCTATAAATTCCGATGCGTTAAATACCGCCTTAACTGTTCTTGAAGGAAAAGCATGTTTTGATGGCGACCAGTATGAGCTTCATAACAGAGTAGCGTGGCTTGATAATGCTCTTTATTACGACTTGTCTGATAAGAAGTGGTCGGCTGTAAAAATTACACCGGAAGGCTGGGAGATAGTAAAACCGCTAATCCTATTCAGGCGCTACGGTCATCAAAAGGGCCAAGTAGAGCCCCGGCCTGGTGGCGATATAAAGGAAATACTGAAGTTTGTAAATTTAAGCAGCTCGGAACATAAACTTCTACTTCTCGTGTACACAGTGGCTTGCTTTATCTCTGGTTTTCCTCACCCGATTCCAGTTATCTATGGGGATCAGGGGTCCGCAAAGTCAACAATTTCTAAATTATTAAGAAAATTGATTGATCCCTCATTAATTGAGGTATCTGAATTTCCAAAAACAAATAATGAATTTATTCAAAAACTTTCGCATAATTGGTTTATTTTCTTTGACAACGTCTCTTATATTCCGGAATGGACTTCTGATTTATTGTGCAAGGCTTCAACGGGAGCGGGTTTTTCAAAACGTGAACTGTATAGCGATGATGACGATGTTATTTACAGCTTTAAACGATGTGTCGGTATCAACGGTATCAATCTTGTGGCAGTAAAGCCGGACTTGCTTGACCGAACTATTTTGTTTGACCTCGGAGAAAAAATACCTAAAGACAAAAGAATACCAGAAGGGAAACTATGGAAAGAATTTGAGCACAAATTACCAGAGATTCTTGGCTCTATTTTTGATGTGATCTCCAAAGCCATGAAAATAAGAAAGTCGATTAAGTTAGATTCTTTACCAAGGATGGCAGATTTTGCTTTGTGGGGATCCGCTATTGCCGAAGCGCTTGGTTATACAAAGGAAGAATTTCTTCAGGCTTATTACAACAACATTGAGCGCCAAAACAAAGAGGTGTTATTTGAAAGCCTTGTGGCGTCTGCAATTATCTCACTCACGGAGGAATCATCCTTTTGGGAAGGCTCCCCGTCCGAATTATTAGAAAAACTAAAGGAAATAGCAAATAAACAAGGAATGAATACTGAAAAAGAAAAAGCATTTCCTAAAGCCTCTAATGCTCTAACGAGGCGTCTTAATGAACTCAAATCAAACCTTGCCGAAGCCGGGATCAAAATAGAGAGAAACGACAGCGGTAAACACCGACAAATTATCATCCAAAAAGTACTTAAAAATACTGTATCTATCGTTGAACCGTCACAAGCCAATGCAAACAAGGAGACTCCAGGGACGGTACCTAAAGATGATATCGACGATACCACATCTAATATCGTCTCTGAAAATCCCTTATTTTCTAAAGGAAAAGACGATAAAGACGATAAAGACGGTATTTTCTAGCATTTATTGGAATCCTATGGAACTCAAACCAGAACAGATAAATAAATTCATTGAACTTCACAAGGACTGTGTTGGTTTTGAGAATTACTCAGAAAAACAGGTTAGAGAAATTGCTAATGGAATCGCTAATTATTATTTAACTTTATTTAAAATCCATCAAAGAATTACAAAAAATACTGATAAACAGCAGAAAAATAATGGAACACTAGAGCCGTTTAAAAACGGGGAAAAACGGCGAGTCGCCCCATTAGAACAGGTAGGAATAAGAAATTTATGATATAATATAATATAAATGACTTAAAATAACTAACCATTATGAAAATAAATAACCAAAAATCAGTCATAATTTGCAGAGTTTCTTCTAAAGAACAAGAAGACACCGGTTATTCTCTAGATGCTCAAGAAAAATTATTACAAGAATACGCTGATAAGAATAATTTTAAAGTAATAGCAAAACCATATCGCATTACTGAATCAGCCAGTGGAAAAGTCGCACGAAAGAAGTTTCTTGAGATTCTTCAATTCATCAAGAAAAATAATATAAACCTAATATTATGTGAAAAGATTGACCGCCTAACCCGAAACCTAAAAGATGCAGCGATTGTGAGCGACTGGGTCCATGAAGATAAAGGTCATGAGGTCCATTTTGTCAAAGAAAACTTCATTGTTAGTCAGAACACTAAAGCCCATGAAAACCTTGTGTGGGATATGAAGGTGGCAGTTGCTAGATTCTATACCAATAATCTTTCTGAAGAGGTCCATAAAGGGCAAAAGGAAAAAATTGCTCAGGGTTGGTTACCGACCAAACCTCCGACTGGCTATAAAACTATTGGGGAAAAGGGTCACAAAATACATGTGATTGATAACGAGACGGCTCCACATCTTAAAAAAATGTTTGAACTATACGCTACAGGAAACTATTCTATACAAAAACTTGAGGATGAGATGTATAAAATTGGCCTTAGATCTAGAAATGGAAATAAGATTTTACAAAGTAGAATTCATGAATTACTTCAGGACCCATTCTACTGCGGAAAAATGAAGTGGAAGAGTGAAGTGTATCCGGCTAAACATGAAGCATTAATCACTAAAGATTTGTTTGAAAAAGCTCAATCTGTTCTCAAAAGAAGGGGTAAAACTTCTCTTTCTACGAAACATAATTCTCTTTTTAAGAGTAAAATTTTCTGCGATGGTTGTGGGGGCGTAGTGAGCTGGGAACTGCAAAAGGGCCACTGGTATGGCCACTGTAATAACCATTTAAAATCACGCTATTGCCCTAAAAAGACCTATATTAAGGAGAAACAGGTAGAAGAACAGATAGATGTTGTATTTGGGAAGATAGCCCCAAAAAACGAAGCTGTGCTCAAATGGATTGAGGAAATTATACTGGAAGAAAATGCAGGCCAGGTTAAGTTAAGAGAAACTGAAATTCAAAGATTGAATGGATTACTTGGAAGTGTACGAAAACAAAAAGATAAATACTTTGAGGCGAAAATAAACAGAGAAGTGGACCTTGAGTATTGTGAAAGAAAAATTGACGAGTGCAAGATTGAAGAAAGCACACTAGAATCTGCTCTTGAAAAAGTTGTTTCTACGAGCGATGAATATCAAGAACTTCGTCTGATAATTCATGAGTTGGCTTTTAAGGCTAAGGAAATTTACGAGAAAGCAACGGTGGATGAGAAGAGATTATTATTCTCTCAATTATTTACGAACTTTATCCAAGACGGTTATGAAATAAAGCCAAACTACAATTTAGCCTCTCAATATCTACTCGAATGGATACCAAAGCTAAATGAAAGCTACGAACCGCATAAAAACCTTGTATCACAAATACAAAAGAATGATTTTGACCCTAGTACTAACTCTTTGCTCCGCAGGTAGGACTCGAACCTACAACCAACTCCTTAACAGGGAGCTGCTCTACCATTGAGCTACTGCGGAATGTAAATTTCCAAAGAACTTCATTATCTTAACAAAAACCAGATAAATTTCAAACGCCCGCGCTGGCAAATCGCCATTTTCCATACTGATCTTTTGAGAATTTAATATTCCTGTATTTTTCTTTCAAGAAGAGGGAAGCGATTTTGGCTTTTTGCGGCGCGTCAAATTCAAACCAAAGCCCGCTATCTTTTTTAAGATATTTCTTTGCTTCTTTCACAAACCTTTCGATAATGGCTAGGCCGTCTTTGCCGCCAAAGAGAGCAATTTTGGGTTCATAATTCAAAACTGATTTCTGGATTCTTTTAATATTTTTGGGGGACAGATAAGGGGGATTGCCGACAATAAAATCATATCCGCCTTTCGCTTTTTTGAGTATATCTGACTGAATAACTTTGTAGCGGCTAGCCAGTATTTTGTTTATTCTTAAATTCTTTTTTATTTGGGATATCAATTTCGGATCAATCTCGAAAAAATCAACTTTTGAATGTTTAAGACTTTTTAATATAGCAATGCCGATACAGCCGGAACCAGCAAAGACGTCGGCAATCCTAAGCGGCGGCCATTTGATCACTTTGGTATGTTCTATAAACTTCTCGGTCCAATATTCTGTTTCGGGGCGGGGGATGAGCGGTCGAAAAGACAAGTCGATTTTCGTGTTTAAAAAAGGCATCCAGCCGATAATATAATCAACCGGCTCGCCGGCCTTGAGGCGCAAAATATCTGTGAGCATTGCCTTTTGCCACTTTTCGTTATATTTATCCCGAAAGATGAAGTAGAGTTCCTTTTCTAAATTTTTCATATTTGGTATACTTTAAAGTAATTATGATCTGGGAGGGAATAAAGATCAACCTAAAGTCTACCAATATGCCGCTCACGGATGCTTTAACTGACTACGCCATCAAACGCGTAACTAACCTTGGTAAACTTCTCCAAAATATCCAGGCGGCTGGCGGGGAAATCCTTGTTCATTTTGAAATTGAAAAAACGACTAATCATCACAAAAGCGGTCAAATCTTCAAAGCCGAATGCAGTATTACCATTGATGGTAAGCAATATTACGCCGAATTTAGGGATGAAAATATGTATGCCGCGATTGATGGTGTGAAAGACATTGTTTTACGAGATGTCAAAAAAGACCGGGATAAAAAACAAACGCTTTATAAGCGCGGCGCCCAAAAAGTAAAAGATGCCATTCGCGGCTTAACCAGCTGGGAAAAGATCAAATTCTGGAAGTAAAACTTTTCCCCAACTCCATATTTTTATCAATATCTGTATTTAGGTATACTTTAAGTATTAAAGGTCGAAACAAATAGTAAATTAAGCTTAATTTATTAAAATAATACAAAATGGAAACTAAGAAATTTAATTGGAGCACCCTTATCCTCGGCATCGTCATTGGGGCGGTGGTGGTTTGGGTTGTCACGGCTGCGACCAAGCCAGCTGCTGGCACAGTTGAGACGATTACTTCAACTGGAACGATCACTGATATCAATAAGGCAGTCCAACAAGGATCAATCAAGGATCCTAATGTCGCTCAAGAATATCAGTTCCGGATTCCGGAGGATGTTAGCGCCGGCTACACCCCGGTAGTTGGAGATACGGTAACGTTTGATGTTTCTCCAGATCAAGCCCAAAGGGCGAGAAATGTCAGGGCTGGTGGTATTACATGCGGAGCTGGAGCTGGAGCTGAATCATGTGCTGACGGATTTGATAATGATGGCGATGGTTTGATTGATTCTGCTGATTCAGGCTGTTGCATCACGGGAGGAACTAGTGATGGTAATGAGTGTACGGATTGTGGTAATGACGTGGGCCTTTAAATCAGGAAAATAGGTAAACCAACCAAAAACCGTCCCTCAAGTGAACTCGGGGCGGTTTTTTGTTATTTTAGCAAATCGTTAGAGAGAAAATATAAGTTTTAATTTCCGGTCAATTTCCTTCATAAATTTTTGATCTAAACGGCCTATCTCGCCGAGCGCGATTTTCTTTTCGAGCGTGGCAATTTTTGCTATTTTTATTACAGAGTCAATTTTCAATCCATTGTCCGGCGCCGCCTTTATTTTTAAACCAAAGCTATCGGCTGCATCACTTTGTTTGGAAGATATAAAACAGGCGATTAAATCATTTCCCTTTTTACTGACAGAGAGAACAACCGCTGGTCTGACTTTTTGTCCGGATAGATCTGTAAAAGGAAAGGGAATAAGGATAATCGTTCCCTTATGCATAGACTTTTTTTAAATCACTTAAGTTATAAAGATCTGGTTCCTCCTTCAAAAAATCAAAACTTCTTGAATTAGCGTTCAGGTTTGTTATCTCGCCTAATTTTTTATTGTAATTTTGAGGAAATTGGACAATGATGGCATCAATGCTGTTGTGTCGGCCAATGCCAAAAACTTCACCTCGGTATTTGACCCGGTCAATTAAAGTTTTAATTTCATTTCGGGCAGTAGTAATGCTGATTGTTTTCATATGTACACATTGTACAAAATATTGAAATTAAAGCAAGGCGGTGTACAATTACCCATATGGGGATGACATTTAAGGTAGAATTGAAGTGACAAAAGTTAACTGTACACGGTTTTTGAGTTATCTGTAAACAGTTTCTTTGCCGCCTTCGGGGATTACTTTTTTGATAATGAACTTTCTATTTTCTAGTGTGGCATCAGTAATGATATTTCTTTTATTTTCTTTGAAAAAATAAGTCCGCGGCCACCCGTAAAAAGCCCGGAATTTATTGTAATTCTTGATTGAATCGTCATTCAAATCAATTAAGCCGTCTTCTTTTTTTATTTTTCCGCAAAATATCGCTTTTGAATCATCCTGCTCCACCAATTTTATTTTACCAGCGACATATTCGGGTAATATCTTCGCCAACAAATTGCCGCCGACCTTTGTTAATCTTTCCAAAAGCTCTGGTGCTTTCTCATCTGGTCTTATTTTTACCTTTTCCTGGGCCACTATTGGTCCGGCATCAAGTTCTTTCACCATCTTCTGAATGGTGACGCCGGTTTCTTTTTCGCCATTCAAGATGGCTGATTGGACCGGGGAAGCGCCGCGGTATTTAGGGAGTAGTGAGTAATGAATATTCAAAGTGTCGAGTTTGGGCGCGTTGATCAACCATTCCGGGAAGATTTTGCCATAAGCGACGACAATAGAGAGGTCAAACGGCTCCCTGCCAGACGGGAAAAGGTTGAACCTTTTTGAATTCTTAAGGTTCAACCTTGAGGAGTCTGGCGACCTTTCTCCGCCTGTGAATTTTTCGGGCTGAAGGACGGGGATGTTATTTTTCTCCGCCCAAACTTTGACCGGCGGGGGAGTAACAATTTGCTTTCGGCCAACCGGTTTGTCGGGAGCGGTGACGATTAAGCTCGGCAGGAAACCTTTCTCTTTGAGAATTTCTAAAGTAATGGCGGCGATTTTAGGGGTGCCAAAAAAAGCAAATTTAATCATTTTTTTCTGGTTTTACTTCCGCCAGATTTTCTGCCTTGTCAATAAAAAGAACGCCGTCGAGGTGATCGATTTCATGCTGGAAGGCTTGAGCGAGGAGTCCAGCGGCGCCAAGCGTAAAACATTCACCTTTTTCGTTGTAAGCCTTAACTGTTGCTTTGGTACTTCGCTTAACTTCGCCGTACCACCACCGGACTGAAAGACATCCTTCCGTGATTAATTTTTGCTCGCGCGATTTTTTGGTAATGACCGGATTGATGAAAATAAGATCCGCCGGCAATGGTTTGACTCCTTTTTCTTCCTTTTCTATGGCTTCCAAAATAGGCAAGTTTTTAGAAATGACAAAAATTCGCACAGCCTGCCCGATCTGGGGCGCCGCCAAAGCGACCCCGTCTTTTTCTTTGGCTAAAGATTTTTTCATCTTCATGATTATTTTTTGGAATTTAGAAGAAGTGATCTCGTTTAACGAGACTTCTTTTGCCACTTCGCGCAGCACCTTTGCTTCTTTTTGCACAATTTTAGCCATATTATTAATACGAGGATAATGATTACTGAAGGACTCTCCGAGCTATTTCAAATGTTTCAAATAATCCGGCAGTTTGGCGATTTTAACAGTTTCCTGGGAATGGTTTTCCATATTCCGGACGATAACCGATTCCTCCATGGCTTCTTTTTGACCGAAGATAATGACATAAGGGATTTGCTTTTTCTCCGCAATGGCCAACTGAACACTGATGCTTTCTTTGGTCAGCGATTGGGTAATCGGGACTTTTGCTTTTCGCAAGATTTCAAGAATTGCCAAACTTTTTAATTTTGCTTCCCAGCCAATGCGAGCGAAGAAAACTTTCGGTTTTTTGATTACTTTCGGCTTAAGAAGAGCCCACCAACTTGAATTTACGATCCGGTCAACACCAAGGGCGGCGCCGACGGCAAAAACATCTTTGCGGCCGGCAAGACTTTTGGCGAGATAATCATAGCGGCCGCCGGAAGCGATAGCTAGGCGGGATTCTTCCGGCTGCTCGGGTAATTCATTGAAAATTTCAAAAACAGTGCGGGTATAATAGCTAAGCCCCCGGACAAGAAATTTATTGAGCCGGTAATTGACCTTGGCTTCTTCAAGATATTCCAAGACTTCTTTGAAGTGCTGTTGGCAATTGGCGCAGAGAAAGGCCATTATGTCCGGCGCTTTTTCTTTGATTGGAGCACACTTTTCGTTTTTGCAGTCAAGAACCCGAAGTGGATTAATTCGGATTCGGTTTTTACAGTCGGGACAAACCGCATTGATATGCCTTTTGTAGTAATTGACGAGCTCGCGGATATAGGCGGG
>Ga0209324_10000971_pt1 | contig 19838 bp, 44 predicted proteins | sample Rifsed19ft3_FD_184015 | JGI IMG/M metagenome (GOLD analysis project Ga0209324, IMG submission 184015) | Soil microbial communities from Rifle, Colorado, USA - sediment 19ft 3 (version 2) | ecosystem: Environmental > Terrestrial > Deep subsurface > Rock core/Sediment | place: Rifle, Colorado...
GGATCGAAGCATGGGTTCAATCCAGAACGTATAAAGAAAGGAGTTGTTGAAATTTTAAAAGGTGTAAAAGAAGGAGAAAGAGATTACAGTGTGTATACGCTTGGAGTAGCAATGAGACATAGTTTTGGTTTAAAGGAAGATGAACTATTATATCATCTAAGTCATTTTAATCAAACATTGGTATTTCCACCATTACCTGAAGTTGTAATAAAACAAAAAGTACAAAGTGTAATGAACGCGGATGTTAGTAAAATCAGATTTAAAGAATTTTTAGAGGAATTTGATTTAAAAGAAGTAAAATTGAAATACGATGACACTTTTTGGAAAGATATAGAAGACTTATGTGAACACAATAAAATAAAATTATCCTCTCTCAATTTTAAATGTGAGAATTGTGGAAGAAAAGTAATTCTTAAGCCTGAAGTAACAGATCATAAAAACCATAACATTACAATTATATACAAGTAATACGTTATATAATATGTCGTGGTAGGACAGACGGTTTCAAGAAGGGGGAGATTTCCGAGGGTTAATAGCCCGATGATCTGATAAAGAGCAACGTGGTATCTTTATCAAACGTGTTGTGGCGATGAAGGCTGTATAAATTGTTCGATAACTGAGCCACTTTAAGAACACGTAATTTAAATAGAACCACTGTATAGTAATTATGTGAAAAGTATGAGTCATACATAATGCCTTATACAAGAGTACCATATACTGATACTCGTAAAAAACGACAAATTTTACGATATCGTCGGTATGTGCGAAGAAAAGCACGAGGACATAGCCACCAAGTGTATGAAATAAAGAACACAAAAGGGCTAATCGTGAGCAGATGTAAGATCTGCAAATTTCATTTTTTTAAATTTATATAAGGATGGTGTGTTATAGGATAGTATGGCAAATAGAGGAACCAAAAAGAGCAAATTACCTGAAAACCCCGAAAATTGGACTGGTAAAGAATTCAAAAAATTCTTAGACAAATCACTTGATAAAGCAGATGACGAAGGAACAGTATCTGTGGATAGAGGAACCAGACAAGTAAAAGTAAAGGACTTGAAAAAGAAAAAGGGCAGTAAAACATCTTCAAAAGGTAGATATGTGTCTACTGGAAGAGGAACAGGACGAAGAAAGCTTTAAAAAGTTATATACTAATTACATCCATTGCTTATTATGGCAAAGCACTCAGAAAGAGCAAAAGAGGGGACTCGAAAGCAAATAGATCTGCAGATTAAATTCATTAAAGAAAATATTGCAAGCCTAGAAAAAGAACGCGTAAAAACTGAATCATATTTAGGAAAAGGTCTTAATGAAGCATTCATTAACAAAGCCCTAAAAGGTATTGATAAGAATCTTGAAACACGAAGAAAACAACTTGCAGATTATGAAGTCAAAAGAGCCAAATACGAAAAAGAAGGACTAATTTAAGTCTTCTTTCATTTTTTATTTTTATAAGCAACTACACATAACCTATGTTGTGAGAGAGTCAGAGATCTGCGTGTCAGATGCGGTGTCCTTATCCGAAGTAAATTTATTAGGCTCTGCAACAATATATAATATGTGTGGTGGTGTGAGTTTGCACACTTGGATGACAAATAAAACCTTAACAAAGACAAGAGGACTGGAGTAACTATCCAGCCACACATTTTGTATCAACAAACATTTATATACCGCATAGTATATAAGATATGTATGAACAATAAAATCAATAAAGGAATTGCCATTTGTTTCAAAACGGCTATAATACTCAAAGAGAAGTTTCCAAATGATATTATGAAGATTACGCCAACTACAATAATTGCATTTAGTAAAGAAAATAGCAGATTGCTTAGAAAAGGACGAGGTAACATGAGTGGATGCTACGCATATTTTTCAAATGCAAAACCACATAGAGTAGTTATCAAGCAGAAGACTTTGTTAGAACAAGAGGTTTATACAACAAAATATGTTGGACATAATGAAAGGCATGAAATATATGGAAATCTTGCACTAATAGAATTAATGTGCCATGAATTAGCACACCATAGAACAAGTAAACATAAGAAAGGATTTAAGATTAAGTATAAAAGACTGTGGGACTACATGGCAAATCAGGTAATTAGTGGAGAATATTATAGGTATATATTACCTATTCACTAACTTATTATAATGAATGGAAAGCCGAAAGTAAGTAATGAACAAATTGATTTAAAGTTTACACTTTTATTAGGTATTATACTAGGAGCAATAGTATATGGAAGTATCAAAGTCACGCAAATGGGAGGAATTAATCCATGACTGAAACTTTGTATAAAGGATTAGTTGGTAATGCCAAATCAATAATGGCTCATTTACCAAAAGAGAATTGGTTTCATACATATGCATTGTGGTTAGCAAACGAAACTAAACCATTTACAAAAGAAGAATGCAAAAAAGCACAAAAAATAGCAGATGAAATGTCTCATTGGACTAATTGTCAACATCATTCAGGTGGTTCTCATATTGTTTTACTTCAATATACTTTGGATTATCTTGGTGCTCGTACTATGTCTGAGGTAGAATTGGCTTATATGAGAGAAAATAAGGAGTTTGGTAAAAAAGATGATTGATTTTAACACAATAATAAGAAACCCAACACCCGACAACGCATTTAGTTTATGGAATTTTATGGTTCCTAATGAAGTTAAAGGCATCATGCCGGATGTATTAAGTGGAATAGATTCGGGAGAAAATACTACACAAATTGCAAATCAAACGGTCTTTAAGATAATTGATGTAGTAGAAGAAAGAGTGTTAAAAGAAGGAGTAGATTATGTATTTCAAAACGGAATAGCAGATAGAATAATGGACATGATGACTGGGCAATATATGGTTAGTATATTCGAAAGAGTTACAAATATGTTGGTGGGAGTATGAGTAGCACAACATCAGCAACACAACCACATTATACATTAAGTGGTAATCTTGGTTTTAATGGATGGTATGTTCCACCAAAACATTGTGGAGGCATAACAAAATGTGGTAAAATATGTCATAAAGGTATAAATCTTGTGGTTTTAAAGATAGAAGATAAGAAAATTAAGGCATATTGTAGAGAATGTGACGAAGTTATAACAGATGGCGAATGGTCAAATGAGTGCCATGACTAGCCAAGCGTAGGTTTATGTTTAAATACTACGTCTAAGAAGTCAGGTCTATGGTTAATTGGAAAGTAGCCCTAAAAAGCTTAGGAGTCCTAACAGTCGGTGCAGTTGGTGGAATTGTGCAAACAGTAGCCCCAGTATTAGCAGGAAATTATAATGACGATGCAACAGGTATAGTTACAACTGCAATATTTGTCATTTTGACTGTAATAGGTATTAAACAAACAAACAGAGCCTACGAAAACGGAGATCTATAAATCCGCAAGTAGCTCATTTACCTTTTTTTTACATTTATATATGGCGTTGTTTTAGTAACTATGGTGAAAAAGACTAAGAACATCCCAGTTAGCAGAACACGTTGTAGCGTATCATTTTCACCAAGTGGATAAACTAAGGAAACAACATATAGTTTCTATAGAAAAATGGTGTAAAAAGTGTCAACATCTATACACGCCTTCAATATATTTGCCTGAAAACTTCATCGCTCTTTTGTTAGAATTTAGATATTCTAAACCCAAAACCAATAATCTTATAAAGGAGTAAATATAATTTATTTTTGGTGATAAGATAGGATATTCGCTGATAGGGCGTAAGTACCATCCGTCTATTCTATCATATCACCATATAAGTTAATATTATTGATTAGGCTAAACTAAGTATTGGAAGATAGTGGCAAAAGAACAGATTATGATTTACCATGTAGACTATGTAGAAAAGAAAAGGCATCGGCTCTTGGGGTAATTTGTGTGGATTGTTTAAAGAGATATGGTTTTATAAAGTAATACCGGAACATGGAGTCGAACCATGGTTCTTGGGGTATGAGCCCAATGTTCTACCGTTGAACTAAACCGATAGCATAAAGTATATATTAAGCGATTAATAAACCTATGGAATGAGCGAAGTAAAAGGAGTTCCTAAAAACTTCAATGGTGAAACTTACTCCTCACTTGTTCATAGCACTTTAAAACTGTTCAAAGCAATACCTGTAAGTACTCAAAACAAGAAAAATCCATCAATGAATATTTCAGAGGAAACAATAAATCATGGATTCATGTTTTCGAGAGAAATAGCAGGAAATTATACTGAAAGAGAATTAGGTTTTTTAATTGAAAAAGTAGCAGATGAAATTGGTATTACTCCAGAGCAGATGAATTCATCTTTTCACAAATCATGGAAAAAAGTCAGAGATGCACCATATTTCCAATTATTGATAGAACAAGTATTCCATTACATGACAACATATGGATATGAAGCAATGGGGGTATATGATGAAAGCACAGTTTTCATACCAAATGAAAAACTAGATGTGCCAGAAATCAAAGACGGCATAAAACTAACCATAATTAAAGGGTACACAAAAAAACAATTAAAGGAAAAACTATTAAAAATACTTGGTAGTGGAATTGCTCTAAAGAGTCTCGACGAAGTAATTGAAGTTGCAAAATATTGTGATTTAACAGAAGAAGATGTTTCATTAATTAGAAATAAAGAGGTTAGAATCAGACTTTACACTATAATGGATATCATGCCAAAAGATCCTCTTGAATTTTTGAGATTAATAATATTCAAGACTACAGGAAATTCTCTTGTAATTATAAATAAAAAGACAATAGAAACTATCAAAGCATCGGATGTAGATATAGTAGATTCATTCATTGAGTACGATAAAAGTATTGGAATAAGACGATTGGCAGAAATATTCTTACGATTTAAACCATTATTCCTCGCATTCAAATCTGATGATAAGGCAATGAGAGCAATAATCAATAGAATTAGTCATTTGGCTGATAAATATCATAAACCAATGAAACAATCATTGTTAAACAACATCACGGGAATATTAAAAAGGGAAGGAAGAATAAGTGCTGTAAAACTTAATGAAGAACTAGATAGAGTAAATATCTTTAGAAAGATTAGATTAGCACAATCATTAAATTATCGCATGTCAGATTCTAATAGCATAATGTATAAAATAAGAAATGGTAAGGCATTTGCTACAGAAATGAATTTTGATAACGTTGAAGGTGCAAAAAAGGTATACGATGTTGTATTAAAATCAATAGCAAAAGATTTGAAGCACTTAAAGGGAAAAGAATTCTATATTCCAGAAAATGTAACATATGCTTTACCGGCAACTGAAAAACAATTTACTGGAAACATTCCTAGTGGAAGTTATATAACAGTTGGCAAGGATATGATATTTGGTGTATATTGGGAAAATGTCAAAGTTGATAAAGCAACTAGAAACGATGACGATTATTATGGAAGATATGATACCCATAACGGAACACGTAGAGTTGATCTTGATTTACATTCAATGGCTATCAACAGTGGACATATTGGTTGGAATTCAAGTTACAGAAGTGGCAATAGAAGCGTTTTGTTTAGTGGGGATATTACAGATGCACCTAATGGAGCAAGTGAATTATTCTATATAAACAAAGATTATGATGACACATTATTACTAACATTGAACTACTTTAATTTTGATAAAAGTACGCCAATACCATTTAAAATAATGATTGCAGAAGAACATCCTAATAGCTTTGGCAGAAACTACACAATAAATCCAAATCATTTAAAATGTGTTGTAAAAAGCGTAATTGATGTAAACCAAAAAGTTATTGGACTTGGAACAGTTAAAGATGGAGAATGTAGATTCTATTTCAATGAAACCGCATTAGGAGACACTATAGCAATTCGCGGTGGCAAATATGTAGAATTAGCAAGGGATTATTTAGCTAACTTTGCAACAAACCAAATAACATTTAATGAGGTATTAGAAAAAGTTGGAGCAAAAATCGTTACAGAACCAACAAAGAACAGTATCAATCTTTCAATAGAAGCACTTGAAACAGATACATTTATAAACCTGTTAGTGAATAAATAAACAGCGAAGTAAAGGGAGTTCCTATACCTTTCATGCTTAGAAATTTACTCCCCACTTGCTATTAGTTTAAATATGTAATAATATATACATTCTATTGATATGACTGCAAATCAAATCATTCATGACATCTGGATAGGTGATCTAGAAGACGCTTTAGTATGGGATGGTAATGCAGTATGTGTTTTAGAAACTAGACCTGAAAGATTACCATTAAGTATATTACATATTCCTATTCTAACATTAAGATTTGAAAAAATAATGATGAAAGATAAAGATGGAAAAGATACGGATTATCTAATTCATGAATATGTTGATAGAGCTTTGCCCGTGCAACTAGACGTAGTAGCACATATTATTCAAAACCATATAGATGCAAAAGAAAGATTATTGGTTCACTGTGGAGCTGGTATGGAACGAAGTCCATTGGCTATGACATGGTATATGCATACTAGATTAGGACTTACATTAGAAGATGCGTTTACATTAGTGAAATCAAAAAGACCACAAGCACAGAACAGATTAGAATGGTTAAATATCAGCAATCCATTAAACAAGTAATGGGTAGTGAAGACTGGCGAGATTGGGAAATAGATGAATGGAACATCAAACCAAGATTTAAAGGAGAAGATTTAACTAAAAAACGACAATTAAAGAAAGCCGAAGAACTAACAAGAGATGATGTATTAGGTGCAAGACACCATATCAAAGAAGTCTATTGTAAAGTTTGTGAAAAAGAATGGAATCGAGGAGCAATAAATGTCTGTAACGAATGCATCGAATATTACTGCGATGAACACATAACTAGACACCCAAATTGTAATAATGGTAGATAAAAATGAAGAAAAAATCAAAGATAAAGTGTTGTAATAGACTTTGCAATGAAAAAGCAACTCATAGAGTTGGTTTAGGTGGCTTATTTCATTATGTATGTTTTGATCATGCAATAGATTCTACATTTAACTAATTAGTTATATACTAGGAACGTTTAAGGGTTTATATGGCTGTGATTTTTGTAATAGATGGAAAACCACAAAACAAACAACGACTCCCTTATATCCCACGAGAAGGGGAAGTTGTAGAAATTGCTTCAGTTGATAAAACAGGAATATATGTAGTTGATTTGGTTCAACACAGAATCGACTTAAAAAGCACTATAGGCGTTGTGGATACAATGGTTCATTTATCTAAAACTGAAAAGAAAAAGAAAAGTAAAAAAGGCGATTAAATGTGGCTGGTTCTATTATCGGCAATATCAAATCCAGCGTATGCGGGTGGGATCAAAAAGTTCTTGGTAAAAGCACAGCAACACACAGGGGACATTCACACAAAGAACTTATGAAATGTTTATACAAAAGTAACATGGAATTAGGGAAATCCATGCAAACATCTAGGAAGTTAGAAGGAGAAGTAAAAGCACTTCAAGAACAACTTGCACGTTACATTATTAAAGAACAGCAAGAAAAAGAAAATACAGGATTAATGGATGTAAAAGAAGTAATAGATTTAGATAATGGTAAAACTGAAGCAAAAAACCTTTTAGAAGCAGAATCGGTATTAGGAAATGGAGAAAATTCCTGAGTATTATTACATTTCCAAGGGTACGGCAAAATACAATGAAACAGAAAATATAATGGAAATGGATACATATATGTATGAAATAAGTCATGGTGAAGATGGATTTATGATCGCCCAATGTCCAGAATTACATGCAGTAACACAAGGCAGAAATTGGGACGAATTAAGGACTAATATACTAGAAGTTCATTCTTTAATGTTAGAGAGATAATGATACTTAATCACGAAAAGAATACAGATCCCACGGTTTATGAAGCTAGAGTAGGTTGTACTAATTGTGACGCGGTTAAAATATTAGGAATAAAAAAAGGCAGTTTGGTTGATGAATGGATAAAAACACAAAAAATCAAATGTCCAGATTGTGAATGTTTAGAAACACTTCAATCATGGAAGCAATATTTAGCAGGAAGGGCAATGTTATCACAAATAATAAAAATGTCTGAGAAAGAAGAAGATATTGAAGGAAGAAATAGGTTTGGTCACTTTGGCTGAGAAATGTCCACAATGTGGTAAAAAAATGTGGAATATGCAAACTTGTCATTTGTTTTGTGGAAATTGTGGTGCTCATTTGACTTGTTCTGATAAAGGATGTTCTAATAATCCCGAATCAACTTGGTAAATATAAATCTTTTTCAAATATTAATGTTTAAATGCTATTAGTGTTATACACTTTTATGATTACAGAAAATTGTAATAATGACATACACGGTCTTTGTCATAAGCCAGTTAGTTGTGAGTGTAAATGTCACAAACGTAGAATGAATTATAGAGTTGGTGGAGATCAATGATGACTAATGAACTTCCTAAAGGCGGTGGTATTTGCTTCGTATGTAACGAACCATGCCTACCTCTTCATTACACACATCCTCAATGTAGAATAGACTTTCAAAAAATGGAAAAAAGATGATTAGCTTTGACTAAGTATTGTGCTGAATGTGGAAAAGAAACAACTATTACCTATAAGAATATATGTCTCCATTGTCAAATGAAAGTAGAAAAAGATGACTAAACAAACATTCTCTATATTTAAAGAGAAATTTACACAAGCAGACTTGGATAAGATAGATCCAAGAATAAAAAAACATCTTGATGGATGGAAACTAGTTGAACTTTATAAAGGAAAAGTAGTGACTCTTCCACCTGATTGGAATTCTGAAATATTTCCATACAAATATTGTGAAGTCTATAAGGATGCTACTAGTCCAAATCCGGGCGAAGAGGAAAATGAAATTCAATTATATTTATCATGTGGATGGCGTGGATATGACGATGAAGTTGTTATTGTTTTAATGATTGTAGGAAAGAATGTATTAAATGGTACAGATAAGGTAAGTGCAGAAATACATAAAATGAGTGGTGCAAGTATGAAATTATACAAGAATAACAAATTAATTACAGACTTTACAAAACAAAATATGTGGTGGAAAGATCCACTGGACAAGGTTTGGGTTGAACGGTTGGACTAGATTCTGGAACTGGTACGAAAATAAGATACTTGGTTCAGTAATCATTATTGCAATAATTCAGATAATTCAAATACCTCATATGATATGGAATCTTGATCTTTACTTACAATGGGGTCATGTTTCTAGAGTTAATCCTGTATTAGATTGGCTTCTTTATGGTGTTGATTTAGTTGAAACAGTATCAATTATTCAAGTATCGTTTATATTATACTCAATGATTAGAAAGAGGTTAAAGGGAAATGGTAAAAATAATAATTAAAGTAAAAGAAGAATATTTAGTCTTGGTTCCAAGACCTACAAAAGAAGAACGTATGGCATTAAAAGAAGATATAATGCTACATGGACAACATGATCCGATTGTAATCAATAGAGATGGATTCATACTAGATGGATATACAAGATATGAAATTTGTCAAGAATTGGGAATAGAAGTAAAATATAGAATACAAGAATTTGCAACAAAAGAAGAAGAAAAAAGATATGTAATAAATTGCAATGTAAGAAGAAGACATTTAAATGCATTTCAACGCGTAGAGTTAATGTATCAAATGTATGTTATAGAAAAAGAACTTGCACGAAAAAGACATTATGGCGGTGAAGATTACGACGGTATAAAAAGAGGAAATGTAGGTGATATAATAGGAAAAACAATAGGAGTAAATGGTTTAACAGTATCAAAGTCGGTATACATAATGGAACATGCTAATAATGAAATACAAGGCAAAGTAAGAAATGGAAAACTAAGTATAGAGAAAGCCTATACAGATTTGAAAAACCTTAGTTATTCAAGAATACTCCGTAAAAGCTACATTAAAAATGAAACAAAGTTAATATGCCCCCATTGTCAACAAATATCAAAGAAAAAAGAGTGGAAAGTAGCATGAGTGAACAAACAAAACTAGATCTGCGTGGACTTTTTGTGCCGGAGAACTTATTTAAAATAGAAATAGAAATGCGTAAAATGGAAAATAATGACGAAATATTGATATTAACAGATGATCTCAATTCAGAAGAATGGATAGTAAGATGGGCTCATAAGAATGGCAATGAATTGATAGCATCAGAAAAAGTAGCATTGGGTTTAAACATTACATTAAAGAAAGGTGGATATATAATTGGAGTTTAAATTTCCATGGAAATATAAGAGAATTAGTAGATATGGTACATCGTATTGGGTGATAGTTCCAAATGACTAAATGTTGGTTTTGTATAAAAGAAAGACATAAGGATTGTATGAGAATCATGCCACAACACACAATACAAATAAAAGGCGTTCAAGAAGATTGTTCATTTGACATTATCAATGAACCATGTGAATGTTTTGAATTAGATAGGAAATTACATGAGTAAAATAAGTATTAGCAATATGGTAGTGTCGCCTTGTGAACGTAATGAAATACGGGACTTTGTAGAAAAATGGCATTATTCAAAAAACATAAACGGTGTAATTTCAACTTATTGTTTCAAGTTAGAATGTAATGGTAATTTAATAGGAGCTATGGTATTTGGTTGGTTAGCTATGGCTAATACTTGGAAAAAGTATGTGAATAAGAAAGAAGACCTTATTGAGCTACGGAGACTTTGTTGTATAGATGATACGCCTAAAAACACAGAATCATTCTTCATAGGCAAATGTTTAAGATGGCTCAAGAATAATACAGGCATAAAGAAAGTTGTATCATATGCAGATCCAGAATTTAATCATCAAGGCACTATCTACAAAGCAACACATTTTAAGAATTTAGGAACAACTGCAAAAAGCCGAGTTATAATGTGGAATGGAAGAAGATATCATGACAAAGCTATAAGATCATATTACAATGGAAAACTAAAGCCATATGCCATTAGATTAAAAAAAGCATTAAAAAATGGAGAAGCCAAATATGAAACTACTAAAGGAAAATATATTTATTTATATACATTAAGAGAAATATGGTGATTGTTGTTAATTTACACAAACAAGGGTTTATATACGCTACGGGGTAAGGTATAGTATGACATTAAGCGAAAGTCAAACGAAACAAGCACAAGATTTAGTTGAAAAAGATTTAATTCAAGAATTAGATTCAAATCATTGGTTGGTAAGTTCAACTAAAGGGGATAATTCATATGAAGTTGAACGAGCAGATCAATCGAAATATAGTTTTGATCTTTATTGTAAATGTGTTGGTTGGAAGTTTTCTAAGAGTAAGGATTGTAAACATTGTGAAGCAATAAGACTTTATGAGGCGAAAAACAAATGAGTGTAAACCTTCGTGACTATCAAACTGATGCAAAAGACAAATTCTTTAATGCTAATAAAAGGGGAACCTTCTTATTTGCAACAGGAACTGGTAAAACTGAAATAGCAATAGGAATCATGGAACAATACCTACAAGAACGAAAAGAAACCAAAATACTGTTTCTTGCTCCTAGAATAACATTGGTAGAGCAAACTACTGAACGAATAAAGGGCTATGGTTTAGTCGCTGGTTCGTATTATTCACTTGAAAAAGAACTAGAACAATCAATAATCGTTTCAACTTATCAAAGTATTAGCAATGAATTACATCTTATCAATGAGTTTGACTTTATTGTTTTCGATGAAGTTCATCTGGCTTCTGATTATGCTGAGAAATTTAGCGAAATAATGAAGATTGCTGATGATCAAGGTTTACATATGTTATGTTTAACCGCTACTTTGGATAAATTCAACTATGAAAGATTTGGCACAATTCTACGAACATGTCCAGTTTTAGGCGAAATAGATTTAAATGATGCTATTAGCAATGATTATCTTTCACCAGTTGTAGTTGAAGATCACAGCATTAGTCTTTCACCTGAAAGTCAAATTGCTTATACGCAATACAGCAACACAATTAAGAATTTAAGCGATGCAATGGGTACTTCAAATCCACGAGATATACAAAGAATGCTTGGACGTGTAAGAGAGGCAGGAATGTGGTTCAAAGCAGTTCAAGCAAGAAAGCTTCTTATGGAATACAATCATGAAAAAGCAAACAAAGTATATGAATTGGTAAAAAGCTTCAACAATGAGCAAACAATAGTATTTTGTGAGCGAATACAAACATTAGAATTATTGAAATCTATAATGGGTGATTGTTTTGAATTCATTACAGCAAAAACGGGAAAGAAAAAGAGAAAAGAAATACTTGAAAACTTTGGTAAAACATTTCATGTAATAGGTACAGTTCATACACTTGATTTAGGTTATGATGTTCCAAATATACGACATGGAATCATAGTCGCCAGTAATAAGAATGAAACCACAATAGTTCAACGTATCGGGCGTGTGGTAAGAAAGGCAGAAGGTAAGACTTTATCAAAGATATATGTTGTTTATGCTAAAGGAACACATGAAGAAGGATTATTTCAGAAGATTAAAGAAGCAGTAAAATAGTTTATATTATAGTAAAAACCAACCATGTTAATGGCAGAAAAGAATTATGAAGTAAGTTGTAGGCACTTTGAAGATAAAAAAGACTGTTCTAATTTTCTAAGCGGTTGTGCTATTCATTGTCATAATAACAAAAATGATAGGTGTATTCATCATTGTGGAAAATCATGGCAAACAGAAACAGAAGCCCAAGCTAGCGTATTGAAGCACACACACATAGCAAATGACGCTTTACATAGACCAGTGATAAGAAAGCTTTAAATTACCCTTCCTATTACACACACTCACAATGGCAACAAACGGAACAAATGACAACGTACCATTAGCCCTAATAGGTTCAACAACCTTGTTAGGAGTAATTGGAACTGCTACAGGAGTAATAGGCGATGCTAATACATTGTTTGTACTCATTGGAGCACAATTAGTAGGACTTGGCTTTACACTAGGTAAACGTATATTCGGCTAAGCCTTTTTTTCTTTTTTTCTATTATAGTAATTTACCATAATATTATAGTTTTTTACCATAATGAACTTAAATCTGGAAAAACGGGGTATTTTCCAGATATAACATCATAACAAAGTTTATAATAGAGAACATGCATAATAATAAACGATAGTGAGTAATTCCATAGACTCTTACTTCAACTGTGAATCGAAAGACACTACTTCGAAAGAGTTGGCAAAGGATTTATCCCAATGAGAGGAATGGATTCACTATACATCCTTTATATACTAGTATAACATAACTACATTATCCAAATACTCTTATAGTGTAACACATGATTACGAGAGTATGCCCAATTTGTGGCGGGATAATGGATATAACGTTAGAACAGCTTTATCTAAGGAAGAGTTTTCAGGGAAAGAATAAAGAGTTCGTGGAAAGGGAAATAAGACAATGTAGAAGGTGTAAATACTACAGATTCAGTGCTCGTTGATCTTGTTCAGTAGATCAACGTTTTTTGGATATCTGTCTAAGACAAAGCCGACAAGTCCATAAAAGTCTAGACTAAAGCAATAACTCTATAGGCTATAACTTTATTGTTAAACAATCAGGTTTTTGGCAAAGAATCAGGTATTCATGATTGCTTCCGATACACTTTTTATTAAGAAACCGGCAATTACTTAATAACAATTAGGCTAAGCTAATGAATAGATAATTCACAAAAAAATACCCCATGTGACGCCTAAAAGGTAATATATGCTTATATGGTAAATACATAGTGATGGTTTAATGATGGAAACAGGCACGGGCAATGATGGAAATAACCTCACAGATGAAGAAAAAATCAATAGGCGTATTTCATTAGTAAAGCAATTACAAGATGCTGGATATAAGAAAGCGGTATCTATATCAAAGTGGTTAAAGGATAACAACTATGAATATCTAAATATATCTGAAGCAACAATAGGAAGGGATATACAGCGAATACGCGAAGAGGGTAGAGATTTCATTGAAAATAGGGTATTAACAGGCGAATTTATAGTAGATCATCATGAAGCATTACAAGAATTTAAAAAAATTGGAACAAGATGTAGTGAAGAGATTGCAATAGCCGAATCTAATTATAATGCTAGAAATGTAGAAATTAATGCAATATCAACAGAAGGAGAAAATGATCCAACCGAAGCCGATGTAATGAGATTAAGGCTACAAAATGAATCAATTTATCATTCAGTTAAACAGAATAATGAACGAATTTTAATGCAAGCAACCAAGGAATACACACAATTAGCCAATAAGACAGAAACGGTATGGTCACTAAAACAATTTATTAAAGAAAACACTACTAAAACCTATGATAAACCCGAACTGCAGAACATTATCAACAAACTACAAGAAAAAGAAGAAGAGGAAAAAGGTGAAGAATAATGCCTTATGATATGGATGATATAGAGAAGATCCTAGCGGAAAAGATCAAACAAATAAGTGATTTACCCGTTTTACCTACAGAACCGCTAAGGTGGATAGAAGAAGCAAGACCACTTGTAGAAGGCAGACCTCGGTCATTTTTAGTTGCTCCTTTCTGGGAGGACATTTATAGGGATAATAACCCAAATAAGATGATTATTGGAGGAAGACAGATATTCAAATCTACTTACACTACTGATATTCTAGCATTTGAAACGACTGCATTTGCAGGATTTCAATCATGTTATGTAACATATGACGATGTATCTAGATCGGGTTATTCAAGGCAGAAATTACAATATGGTACGTTTGAACCAAATCCAATTTTAAAGCTATTTCCAAGACATAAGCTTGGTAACGTCGGGGAAATATCACTAAAGAACGGATCAGTAATGTATATGGTAACAGACCACAACCAATATGGACATGTAGAAGGTAAATCATTGGATCATGTAATGTTAGATGAAGCCCAATACCAAGATATACAAAACTTTGATAGGGTAACATTAACAATGTCACAAACAATGGGTAAGGTAACTGTATTAGGAATTGGTGGAGAAAGTGGATCACCATATGAGGAATTATGGCGTAGAACAGATCAACGAAAGTGGATATATGATGACCTTAATTGGAGAGAAAAACTACAATTTGGATTAGTCAAAGACCACCTAAAGAGAGAAAAGCATGGACTCATTATAGGCGAATACTTGAAAGAAGTATTGCGCGGACATTGGGAAGTAACAAACCCAAGGGCAGTACACTGGCATGGCTATTATTTACCACAAACAATATTTCCAACTATTCCACTTACAATAGAATCAGCAATTAATGACTATGATGTAGATCCACAATATTCGATAGAATGGCGTAGAAAACACATGAGTCGTTCACTTTATACATCACATGTAATGGGTGGTTTTTACAAAGCAGAAAGAAGACCAATTACACGAGAAATGATAGAAATTTGTATGAACCCATATCCTTATCTGCAGTTATTAACGCCGGAGCAAATAGGAGATATCAAGGATACATATGGAAAACAAGTAGCTATTTGTATGGGAGTTGATTTTGGTTCTGGAAGCCCATCACAAACTGTTATCGCTATCTTTATAGTATGGAGAATAAAAGAAGGTGATAAAGTACAAACAAACTACAATAGAGTGCAATTAGCACTCCTTGAGCCCAGACCCGGAGAAAATCAAATGGATCAAGCCGAATATATTAATTGGATGTTTAAAGTAGCAAAATGTGATATAGGTATGGGAGACCTTGGATACGGAGCAAACCAAATAAAGGCAATACAAAGCGGTAGTGCCAATAGATTAACTGGTAAATTATATGCGGGTGTAGGAGAAAATAAATTCTATGGTTCAAGAACAATAGGCGATGAAACAAAACCACTATTAGAGTTCACAAGAAAGATAGACGAACATGGTGATGAAGTACCAAAAGTAACACTAGATAAAAGCACAATGATACAGGAGTTTGTAGACTTTTTAGGAGAATATGTGCCACATCCAGATAATCCGCTTGTAGAAGACTATACAAGACCTAGATTTATGATACCAAATCATCCGGATAGTAGAGATAAATTAGACTTTATTCTAAATGACTGGACTAAGTTAGTCAGAGTTGATTTACCTGAAAAGCCAGACGAAGATGTAAGTGCAGACGCCACTCAAAAAAAGTCGAAAAAATTTTCACATCCTCCCGACAGTTTAGTGAGTTGTATTTTGGCGAAAAAATGTTTAGATATTCACCAATCGTATTCGTGGGTATCTGTGGGGAACAATGGTTAATATTAGGGAAAAGTAAATATAATAACATTGGATCACACACATTTATTCTGTTCAGATAATCCGCCAAGTATTACATGTAAATATTGTGGTGAACTAGCGCCGTGTGAAAAGAGAAAACATGGAAGTAAAACACATTATTTCATTGATAAGAGATGCGTAAAGTGTGGAATGTCACAAAACAAAATAGCAGATTACATAGAAGTATAGTTTATATTACGTATGTTACTAAAGAACCTTGGGTGAAGAAATAGCAGAATAGAAACGCTGTTTCGGAATTCTCGTTGTGGTAGGGGTGCCATAATACAAATACCCCATTAACATTTTAGTATCAAATTACCACAATAGTATATAAAGATCGGTGGTTTTATGATACTAAGGTATTAGTATATATTATGTGTTTAACATATTTATGAGAGAGAAAAAAATGAATAAACCAAAAATGGGGAAAATCAAACTAAAGAATGATTCAGTGATATATGTATCTACAGATGAAGGAGAATACAAACATGTAGAAGGTAAATTCTATAATCCACCACTTATCACAGATGAATCACTTTTACAAGATATAGATAGTACAAAATTTGCATTAAGAGAAGCCAGAAAACAAATAAGAAAAGGTAATTATCAAAAAGCATTGACTGCAATTAAATTAGCATTAATAACAGTTGATACATTTATAATAAGTTTAAAGATTAGAAATATGGAGAATGATTTAAAATGACAATAAACATACCATTAAAAGATTATCAATTTGCTGGAATTATTGCATTAATAGGAACTTTGATGTGGGTATCAATAGTATCTACCAATAGTATAAACGCTAGTATAACTCATGGTTTTATTTTTGCTATTGGTGCTATTATGTGTGCATTTGGTACACTGGCAACATTTGTTTGTTTTTTTCTAGGAGATCATGTGAGGTTTAAATCATGACCACAGAAGAAGATGAAATCATAGTGAAAGCTAATGAGATTACATATAGAAGAGAGAAAGAAAAACGGGATAAGGAAGAACAGAATGTTGTAAAAACATTACAGAATAAGGTAGGCAAATACTTTAAAACATATGATTTTAATGATGAGAAGAAATCTTTTTATCGTGTATTGAAAGATGATTGGAGAGATTCACAAGTATTAGTAGAAAATTGGAAGTATTATCATGATAAATATTATGGTGTTAATTTAGAAACATGGTATAATGATCGTTCAAGTGATAGTGATAAAGAGATATCCGAAACTGAGTTCATGCAAGCCGTTAGTTGGTGGATGAAGAAAGCGGGAGTTTATCAAATCCTTACAATGGAGAGTGACCATTAATGAAAAAGGTTAAGGTATCAGGGTTTATTAAAATTGGTGATGAATCATTTGAATTAGGAGAAAATCTCGAAGGAAAGCCAATAATGAAGGATGATAAGAAAATAGGTGAAATAACAAGAATGTATTTTGAAGGTGGGGACTTGAAATTTGAAGGAATATTAGAAACAGATAACTTACCCGAAGTGAGCTATTTCATTAAGAAAGAGGAAAAGAAATGCATAAAATAACTAAACCCGAAGAAAGATGTAAAACATGTAATAAGGTAGAAAAGTGGGCAGAAGAAGAACACTTTTGTGATACATGTGAAGTAAGGCTTACAGATAAGATGGATAATTATAGGGGATATCCATTTGGTTTTAGTTCAGTAGGATGTAACAATGTAGATGATAGGCAAATGGAATTCTGTTCTACAAAATGTGGAGTTGAATGGTTGACAACAAAAGGAGTAAAATACCTAAGAAAACATAGAGAACAAGAAGATAGAGGATTCTTTTCAATATACCTATTTGAAGATGATTTAAAGTATTTAACAAAGGTGATAAAGAAATGAGATGTCCTACATGTGGATCTACTTATAGGCGGGTAAGTGGAGAAGGAACATCATATGCAGATAACATGTTTGCTCCAAGCAATACACATAGAAAAATACTCACAACACTGATAGATAGTCCAAATAAAAGATATTTGAAGAAAGAAATATATGATTTAGTAAATATGAGATTTCCATCCAATTATCTAACAATCCATGCTTCAATATCCCAATTAGTAAGAAAGGGGGTTTTAGAAATGAAAAGATTGCCAAAGATAAAAGTACATACGGATAGAAGCATTACTACAGTTAAGAAACCACTTTATTTGTTAAACAGGGAATATGCAATAAAAGTTTTAAGGAATGAGAGATATTAATGAAAACTAAATTTACCAAGAAAGAAAAAGCAAGAGTAAAACAAATACAAAAAAGATACACAGAATTAGATGAAGCAATAGAAAGACAAGAGAGATTATTAACTAGTATGAACAGAGAAAGAAATGCAATCTTTGGTGAGTTTTGTCATATAATAAATCCAGATCCATTACCATTTGACAAGAAATTATTGCCGTATGGGTGGGATAAAAGATGAAGGAATTGGAATTAACTCATTGTGATCATGGTGTTTCACTAAAGGAACCATGTGAGAAATGTTATATGGAGGTTTTAATATATTTGCATAATCATAATCCAAAAAATAGGTGTAGATAATGCAAACATATGAAGAATTCCTAGATGAACCAATTCCAGTAAATATGAGTAATCCAATGAGGCGAGAAGACTATTACAGGCGTTATATGGCACATATAGATCCCAAAGATTTTTATAACCAATTAGTAAAGATATGGCAAGATAAGAATGAAAACAAGAATAATTAATGGCAAGAAAATTGAAATTGCCGAAACATACAAGAATATGGAAGAAGCGATAAAGGCGATTATGAATGATTGAAAGAAAATGGAAAAAACGTCATTTTGATATTGTAGATGAATCAGAAGAGATGTTTAAAACACATACAGAAGGACAAGAGGTAGATATATAATGAAACTAAACACAGTTGAATCATTATTAAAGAAATATCATGAGATGACACCAAAGGACATTTGGTGGGAGCTAGCAGAAATAGATGATGAATATCCAAATAAATTTCAAACAACATTTACACAAATGATGAATCAAATAGACCTATTAGTAAAAGAGAACAAAATCATGTTATGCAGTGATGGTACATATGTATGGATAAGTGCAGAAGGTAATAAGAAGTTGCAAAAGATGTTAGACGAGGCGGTGGAACTATGAGTTGTGTTATTTGTGGGAATAAAAAGATAATGGCTGGTTGCTCAATAATGGTTATGAATTTATGTTCTACCGAATGTCATTTAGAGTTACATAGGAGGGAAAACATCAAATGATTGAAATAGCATATTCCTTAGTTATTACAATATTAGGATGGATAGGATTTATTGGTATTCATATCATCCTCCTAATTCTAAATCTTCAAGCGAAGAAAGAAGAACTCTTAGGATGTCTTATTATCAGTAGTCTTCTTCTTGTGGTTATATGGTTAATTGCATTAACAAGCCTTGGGGAAATTAAATGGGTGTAAAAAAATGAAAGCTTGTTTTGGTTGTGACAATATAACGTGTATATGTTCTGACGAGGAAAGACAATGGGCTATAGAACATTATCCAGAAGCATATAAAAGATATTGTGAGGAAGAATGAAAAAATGTAATGGTTGTAAAAAGAGGATATTTTCATGGCAACAACAATGTAGTGCTGGATTAGAAGAAGATATAACAATGCATGATTATCATAAAAAATGCTTCAAAA
>Ga0209324_10000978_pt1 | contig 19791 bp, 16 predicted proteins | sample Rifsed19ft3_FD_184015 | JGI IMG/M metagenome (GOLD analysis project Ga0209324, IMG submission 184015) | Soil microbial communities from Rifle, Colorado, USA - sediment 19ft 3 (version 2) | ecosystem: Environmental > Terrestrial > Deep subsurface > Rock core/Sediment | place: Rifle, Colorado...
ATGCACTTTATGAGGATGGAATATGGGTACTCGATTACAGTGAGTATAATTTATGTACCCTTCCGAGAGAACGAATTGTTAAAATTGTAGATCGTTCAATCTCATATTTGCAGAGTGTGCTTGGTGAGTCTGATTTTACACCACTCTCTTTTAGGGCGGGTAATTGGTTGTTTCAGCCCACTCAAACTGTAGCAAACGTGTTGGCTGATCGTGGAATAAAAGTAGATTCCTCTGTTTTTAAGGGTGGACTTCAATATCAGCATAAGTTGGATTATCGTCGCGCCCTAAGAAATGGTTACCATTGGAAGTTTACTGATTATGTGGATACTCCCGATCCGAAGGGGGCATTGCTTGAGCTACCCATATATACACAGATGGTACCAATGTGGGAAATGTTAACTACAAAGCGCATAGGCCTGCAAAAAAGAGGCTCCTCAACAGCTCAGAAAGGTAAGAAAAGGCTATATCGTTATCTTGATTTCTTGCGATTTTATCATCCACTAAAGCTTGATTTTTGTCGCATGACAATCAACGAACTTACCAACCTGGTGGATAAGATAATTCAGCAGGACCAAAAGGACCCTGCATCATTTAAACCTATTGTGACAATAGGGCACACGAAAGATTTGGTTGATTTTGAAACTGTTGAGTCTTTTCTTTCCTACTTGGAACAAAATAAAATTAGGGTATCAACTTTTGAAGAGGTATATAATAAGTGCAAGTGCTGATTAAGCAGGCAGGTAGAAACGATTGACATGAGGGCAACACGGGTTGAAATTGATTGGCATCCTGGTCTTTCCATATATGCTTCCGAATCATTTCTGAAAGCAGTCGGTGATGAATATGGATGGATTGGAGGCACCGACGACTCAGGAAAGCTCCGCTGTGTCTTGCCATATACAGTCATTAGAAAGGCAATGTTCCGCATGGTTCGTTTTAGGGTTGAGACCATTCCGCTGGGTGATGATATTGGAGTTGAGGAAGAGAGGTCGTTTTTAAATAGTGTAGTAGAATACTTCCGTTCCACAGGGGCGGATATGATTATTCCAGCGACCACTAATACTATTTTTAGGACTTACCCGAATGGTGCATTTGTGGCTCCGTATGGCACTTATATTATTGACCTAAACAAGCCGGAGGAAGCACTCTTCAGCACACTCAATACAAGTCATCGTCGAAAAGTCCGCCTTGCTATGAAACAGGGCGTACAAATACTAAGTGGTTTAGAATATGTTGATACGGCATACAAACTGGTACGGGACACTTTCAAACGATCAAATCACGGATTTATGGGCCATGAGGCGTTCACACATTTCGTACGCAGTCTTGGAGATAAGATAAAGATCCTTGTTGCTGATTATCAGGGAGCAGTGCAAGGTTGCGTAGTAGTTCCTTTCAGCAATTATAGTGCCTATTATGTGTATGGCGGCAGCATCCCAGAACCGGCAACCGGAGCGATGAACTTGTTGCACTGGGAAGCCATACGGCAATTTCGTATTCTTGGTGTGCAGCGTTATGATTTTGTGGGTGTTCGCATTAACCCAGAAAAGGGAACCAAACAAGAGGGACTCAAGATGTTTAAAGAACGTTTCGGAGGGGAATTGATTCAGGGATATATGTGGAAATATCCTCTTAATCCGATAAAATTTGCTATTTATTCTTTAGTTGTTCGCTTTCTTAGAGGCGGTGATATTGTTGATCTTGAACGACATAAACTATAAAGCGCCTGAGTATGACATCTATGCAGTGAAATTCAGAGGAAATAATTCGATGTTGGTTTTTGGTGGAAGCCTCTCCTCGATCAAATGAGATAATGAAACACGATTGGATAATCAATAAATCGGATCTCGTACTGATCACGGGTGCTAACGGGTTTGTTGGCTCGAAAGTATTTGAATTTTTGATAGAATACGGGTTCACGAGGCTTCGTTGTCTCGTCAGATCCAACCGGAATCTCTCAGAGTTGCACCGTATGGCCGATTCTTCAAAAGCAGAGGTGGAGTTTTTTCAGGGAAACCTGCTCTCTCGGGATGACTGCATGCATGCCGCTGAAGGGGTGTCCATAATTTACCATCTGGCCGCTGGTGTTGAAAAGTCATTTCCTGGATGCTTTTTGAACTCTGCGGTAGCTACAAGGAATCTCCTTGATGCCGCGATAAAAGAGCAGACGCTAAAGCGATTTGTAAATATCAGTTCTATCGCCGTCTATTCGAATGAGAAAATTCCACGCGGTGGCTTGCTGGATGAATCATGTGAAGTGGATACAAAATTTGTTGAACGACATGAGCCTTACACGTATGGGAAAGCGAAGCAAGATGAAATCGTGCTTGAGTATGCTCAAAAACATAATTTGCCTTACGTGATTGTTCGACCAAGTGTTGTTTTTGGCCCCGGGAAACCTAAAATTACCGATAGGATCGGGATTAATACATTTGGTATATTTCTGCAAATAGGTCCAAATAACAGGATCCCTTTCACATACGTGGACAATTGTGCAGAAGCTATTGTTTTAGCCGGGTTGAGAAAAGGAGTAGAAGGAGAGGTCTTTAATATTTTTGATGATGATTTACCGAAGGGCCGTGAGTTTCTTCGCATGTATAAACGCAAAGTTCGTCGGTTTTTATCAATACCAATTCCATATCGAGCCTGGTTTTTCTTCTGTTACCTCTGGGAAAAGTATTCAAAATGGTCTGAAGGGCAACTTCCCCCCGTCTTTAATCGCAAGGCATGCTCAGTCTATTGGAAGGGTAACAGATACTCAAACAGAAAGGCGAAAGAGTTGTTGGGGTGGCTACCGAGGGTGCCGATGAAAGAGGGCATGGAGAGATTCTTTGTTTACATGAGGGACATGGAGGCCAAAAAACATTGATCAGAGTTGGCATCATCGGTTGTGGAAAAATGGCTGACCAGCATGCAGTCACAATCCAACGAATACCGGATGCTGAAATAATTGGAGTGTGTGACAGTGAGCCACTAATGGCTCAACAGATGTCTGAACGTTTCAATGTTGGGAAGTATTTTTCGAATGTGCAAGACATGCTTAATGCAGTCAAGGTTGATGTTGTTCATATAACAACACCGCCACCAAGTCATTACCAGTTAGCTAAGATGTGCCTGGAGGCCGGATGTAATGTGTATGTAGAAAAACCCTTCACGCTTAACACGGCTGAGGCAGAGGCTTTGATAGCGCTTGCGACTCAGAAGGAACTGAAAATTATGGCTGGTCACAATGCCCAGTTCACACATGTGATGCTGCGGATGAGGGAGTTGGTAAAAAAAGGCTTTCTTGGCGGAAAACCCGTGCATATAGAGAGCCATTACTGCTATGAATTTGGAAACGAGAGCTATGCCAAGGCACTTCTGGGCGACAGCAATCATTGGGTAAGAAGGCTTCCCGGGTCACTGCTGCAGAATATTATAAGTCATGGTATAAGCAAGATAGTGGAGTTTTTGTCCGGCGATAGTCCAGTGGTCATTGCCCACGGCTTCACCAGCCAATTCCTTAAGGATGAAGATTCTACAACCGCCTACTTTACTTTTTCCTCACAAATCAGTCCTGCGCCCCGACAACTCCGATTATATGGCCCTAAAAATTCGTTGATCGTTGATGAAGATCATCAGCTTCTCATCAAGATTGTCAATAAAGAATACAAGAGTTACTTGAGATATTTCATGCCTCCATTTGAATACGCACAGCAGTATATTGGAAATTTCAGTACAAACTTTAGAAAATTCATGAAGAATGACTTTCACTTACCGAATGATGCAGCCCTGAAAACGTTGATAGAATCTTTCTATCGCTCAGTAGTCAATAGTGAGCCTTTGCCATTGTCATACAAGGAAATCATCTTGACATCAAAGATTATGGATGCCATATTTGCGCAGATCGCGAATGAACAGACTACTAAAAGAGATGGATAATCTTAGCGAAGATACTTTACAGTAAATTGATGTTACCACGATATTATTTATGAATGATATAATGGCTTGGAAATTAATATCTACACAAATTCATCTTTATACATCTCAGCCAATCATTTCACGACACCTCTAATAGTATGCCTCCACAATTAGCTCTCATTATTTGTATCATTTTTGTTTTGTGGCTTCTTCATCTTGAACGTAAACAGGCGCCCAATGTATCCCGTGTCTTGTGGATACCGACCATTTGGATGCTCAGCATTGCAAGTAAGCCTTTCGGCGTCTGGTTTATGTCAGCGGGCGCAGACGCTGAAGCCGGAAGCCCATTGGACCGGGTATTTCTGAGTGTCATTCTATGTCTTGGACTCATTATTTTGGCAAGTAGAAAATTTAGTTGGTCCCGTGCCATAAAGGAAAATTCTTGGCTGATGTTGCTTGTCAGCTATCTTCTTGTCAGCATTCTGTGGTCAGATATACCATTTATATCATTTAAACGTTGGATAAGAGAAGTGGTCGCAGTTGTTATGGCCTTTATTGTTATGACTGAACGGAATCCACGACAAGCGTTGGAAAGTATTTTAAGAAGAACGGTCTATGTGCTCATTCCCTTCTCGCTCGTTCTTATAAATTACTACTCTGCATATGGCCGTGTTTATGGCCGTTGGTCTGGTGAGTTAATGTGGGTAGGAGTTACTCAGCAAAAAAATGGTCTTGGCAGATTGTGTCTCATATCTGTTTTTTTTCTTGTCTGGACGCTTGCCCGGAGATTACGGGGACACGACGGTTTTACTTCAAAGCGTCAAACCTATGCAGATGTTTTTGTCCTTATAGTAGCTCTCTGGCTACTTAAAGGACCACCAAATTCATACCCCGCTACTGCGTTTGTAGCATTGTCTGCTGGATTATTGGTGTTTTGGGGGCTTTTATGGATTAAAAAGAGTCGCGTTATTATGGTGACATCCATATTTATTCCTATTATAGCGCTTGGTATTGTATTTGGCACTGTTACGTTGTTTGTTAACGGATCTACTATAGGCCACTTTACATCGACTCTTGGGCGAGAAGAGAGCCTGACTGGTCGAACTGATGTATGGGCAGAACTCCTTCCGGTTGTTATGCAGAGCCCCATATGGGGCTCTGGTTTTGGAGGTTTTTGGACACCCAAGACTCGAGAGGCATTTAGAATTAGTGAAGGTCACAGTGGGTATCTCGATGTACTTATAGAACTTGGATTTGTTGGGCTATTGCTTTTCTCAATATTTTTGCTGTCATCTTGTCGTAAAGCACAAAGAGCGCTAAGCGATGATTTCGATTGGGCCAGTCTCAGTATTTGTTTTTTTCTCATGGCTGTTATTCACAACATAACTGAGTCCTCTATCAATTCATTTACGAGCCACTTGACAGCGATACTTCTTTTTCTGAATGCTTCTTTTACGTCGAAAGTAGCTCATTCCCCAAGAGAAGTACAGTATCATAGTCCTAACATTTCAAGAAAATTAGACACTCTAAATTCAAACACACTGTGAAAGACCATATTTCAGTATGCGTCCCAACTTTTCGCCGCAATGAAATGTTGGGATGTCTATTAAAAAACTTGGCGAGACAGGAAACTGGTGATCTCTTTGCTTTTTCGGTTGTCGTTGTAGATAATGATGCAGCTGGTACTGCCAGAGAAACAGTGACGCGTTTGGGGGCAGAGCTGGAATTGGATATTACCTACAGCGTTGAGCCGGAACAAACGATTCCAGATGCTAGGAATCACGCGCTTCGACTTGCCCGAGGTAACTATATTGCAATCATAGATGATGATGAATTCCCTCCGAGATCTTGGTTGTTTACTTTATATTGTGCAATCCATACTTTTGATGTGGATGGAGTATTGGGACCAGTGCATCCTTTTTTTGAACAAAAGCCACCCGTATGGTTGCTGAAAAGTCGATTTTGTGAACGGCCCACACATCGTACTGGCACACTGTTGAACTGGAACCAGACCCGAACTGGTAACGTACTTCTGAAAAAGGATGTCTTCGACAAAAACCAGATTTATTTTGATGTTAAGTTCAAGACTGGTGGATCAGACCGAGAATTCTTCAAGCAAGCAATGCAATCAGGTTGTAGGTTTGTAGCTGTTGAAGAAGCACCAGTTTATGAAATTGTGCCACCGGAACGATGGACTAAGAGTTATTATCTGAAACGAGCCTTGGTTAACGGATATAACGCCCACAAAAACAGTGTGAATCAGATGCGCGGTTTATCACTAGTAGAAGTGCCACTGAAATCAGCCTTCGCATTATTGATTTACACATTGGCCGTTCCTTTTTGTGCCTGTTTTGGAAACTCTGTCCTAATGAATTGTCTAGAAAGAGGATGCCATCATCTGAGCCGGTTACTTGCTATGATAGGGATTGAACTTGTCAAGAAGCGAAACTTCTAGGGCGGAGATCATGATGGAATTTATTAGGAAGAGTTGGTACCCTAAGGTATTATCGTGGATACCTTTAGATTTATGGCATAAATTGCTCGAGATTGACCTTGTGCTCCCTTACTACCACATAATAAGTGACCAAGATATTCCACATGTAAGCGGGCTTTATAAATTTCGCAGCATTAGCCAATTCAAAGCGGATATGGAATTCTTCCTCCGATTTTATACTCCAGTGAGCCTACAGGATGTTATTAGTTATTTGGATGGTGTTAGGAAGTTACCCAAGCGGTGTTTTCTTCTGACATTTGATGATGGATTCCGCGAGATTTATGATATTGTGGCTCCTATCCTCCAATCACAGGGTATGCCTGCGGTTTTTTTCTTGATTACAGCTGCAGTTGATAACCACAAACTGTGTTCCCCACAGAAGAAGAGCTTGCTTATTCGTGCGGTGGCTTTACATGGAGACTCATCTACTATGAATGAGGCTTCCAGAATCCTTACCAATGCAGGAGTTGAGGGACAGGATCTTTCTTCGCGTATTCGAGGTGTTACCTATCGTCAGCGTTATGTGTTGGATGAGTTAGAGCCTGTATTGGGGTGCGACTTTGCTGCATATGTTTCTTCGATGCAGCCATACTTAACATCAGAACAAGTAACAGATCTTATACTGAAGGGATTTGCAATCGGAGCGCACAGCATTGATCACCCACTATACTCTGAGTTGAGTGTGGAAGAGCAGTTAATTCAAACGAAAGGGAGCCTTAGTATACTTTCAAACCGCTATCGATATGAATGTCAGGCGTTTGCATTTCCATATAGTGATATTGGGATTACCTTGGACTTTTATCAGTCTGTTTTTGCAGATGGACGACTCAAAGTTACCTTTGGAACAGGTGGCATGTTTCCGCATTTTTTCCCGAGAAACTTAGCACGATTTACCATGGAAAGGACTGACCTTGCAGCATCGCATATAGTGGCTCGCCAGTATGGCAGAACGTTTTTTATAGGTCACTGATAGTAAGCTCTCATAGTAAATCCTAATAACCTTTTTTTAACAGTCTTTAACGCTACGTCAACGATAGGAAATAATGTCCAATAATGTAATGATTAACAGTTCGGGGGAAAAATGAATATGCTGACATCGACCATTCGATTAAAGCACATTCTTTTTGGGTATAGGAAATCTTCTTTTGTAAAGAATGTTTTTGTCATAATGTCGGGTTCTGTTATTGCCCAATCTATTGGCTTTGTCCTTACTCCTATTATTAGCCGCCTTTTTTCTCCCCATGACTTTGGTATCTTTGGTTCGTTCAATTCATTATTCACTATTATTGCAGCTGGTGCCACATTGGAATATTCCCAGGCGATTATGCTTCCAAGAGAGAAAGAGGATGCCTTTAATCTATTCTTCCTTTCTTGTGTCTGTACTTATGCAGTAGGTATCTTGTGTTTAATGATTTGCCTGTTTATCCCTGCTTTGGTGAACAGCGTAATGAAAACGGATGGAGTTTGGGCGCTGGTACTGTTGGTTGTTTCAACCGTTGTAGCTGGTATCAATCAGTCATGTCAAGCATGGTGTACTCGAGTCAAAGCCTTTAAGCAAATCTCATCTGCACAGGTAATTCGCAGTTTTTCGGCTAACGGAACACAGATTGGCTTTGGATATCTCAATGGAGGAGCTACAGCGCTTATCATTAGCAATGTTTTAGCTAACATCTTCGCTATAATGAGCGTTATAAACGTGATTCTTTCTGATTTGTTGACTTTACGGTCCAATATAAGTTGGAACCGGATGAAGCAACTTGCGAGAGATTACGTTGATTTTCCTATGTATTCTTGTTCTCAGAATGTCATCAATGCATTGTCGGCGGGTTTACCAGTTTTACTTTTAACTTATTTTTATGGAATAGTGGTGGCTGGTGCCTATACGTTTGGTGTGAGAATCCTGTGGACACCGATGAGTTTAGTTGTTGGAGCACTTCGTCAGGTGTTATTACAGAAAGCTGGCGAAATCCAACATCAGGGTGGTAGCTTATTGCCCCTCTACGTGAAGATTTCGTCGGGATTATTTATATTGGCTTTATTTCCTTCAGTAGTTTTATTTATATGGGCTCCGGACATTTTTCGCTGGTTATTTGGTTCTCAGTGGCATATGGCTGGCGAGTTTGTGCGAAGCATAGTGTTGTGGTTGATGTTTGCCTTCTGCAACTTGCCAGCAGTACTTTTTGCTCGCTTTATTAGAATCCAACGTACCGTTTTTCTTTATGACTTGCTTTTGTTGGCTGCTAGAATGTCTGCGTTAGTGTTAGGTGGTTTGTATTTGAACGTATTTCAGACAATAATGCTATTTTCACTGGTGGGTGCGGTTATGAATGTATTCTTAATCCTCTTAGTAGGCCGGGCCTTAATAAAAAATAAAGTGGCTCTTCCGGGAATTATATGAAAAAAATGGAGATTGAAGAAGGTAGTGAAATATACAAACTAACTCCAAACTTCAGCCTTGCAATCTTGTTATATCGCTGTAAGCTGTACATGTATTCACCGGACCCCCCTATGGCAAAAAAAATAATGACATATTTTTCTTATAAAATGGAGAAGATATGGGGCTAATGTCAGTATTATATGACTTACTTTATATGCGGTCCTGCAGAGCTTATGCCAGGCATTTCGTTAGAGACAAACCAGCGGACTCTATATTGCGCTTATTGTGTAGTGTACAGTTCTTGAAAGTGCATAATTTTTGGCCAAACTTCGTACATCCAAGTCGTTTTTCAGAGAAAGTATGGAGTCGCATGCTCCATAATCGTGATACTCAGTTAACGTTACTAAATGACAAACTTCTTGTAAGAGACTATGTTGCAGCTAAGGTCGGAAAAGATTACCTAATACCGCTGTTATGGACTGGGGCAAATGTGGAATACATTCCGTTTGAAGAGTTACCTTCGAAGTTTGTGATTAAAGCTACTCATGGATGTGCATACAATATATTAGTACACGACAAGAGGGAAATCAAACCACAGAATATAAGACTGCAATTAACAAAATGGCTTAACGAGAATTATTGCCAAGACTTTTGTCTTGGGATTGAATGGGGTTACAAAAATATCAAACCCTTAATTATAATTGAAGACTTCATCGGAGAAAATGATCAAGCACCAGTGGATTATAAGTTTTATTGTTTCTCCGGACATGTAGAGTTTGTTACTTTGCATTTTGATAGGTTTATAGAACATAAGACAAGGACGTTCGATAGAAATTTTAACCCTCATGAGTTTTCATACCATTTTGGGCAATGGAATGGCGAATGTCAGAAACCGACACACTTTGATGAGATGTTATATCTGGCGGAATCCCTTTCGGAGGGATTTGATTTTATGCGAGTTGATCTATACAGTGTTAAGGAGAAAATTTATTTTAGTGAACTAACCCCCTATCCAGGCGGAGTTTCTACAAAGTTTTTACCCGTGAGACAAGATTACTTCCTTGGAGAAAAATGGCAGCATAAATGAGGTTAATAACCAAAGCTTTCTTTCAGTTGAAAGATTCCCTGTGGCATAGGATTCAAGAGAGGGGAATTAACTATGATGAAAACAAAGTCCCTGTGTTTACGCTCCCTAATCCTCTTAAGTTGTTAAATGGTGATGTTATTACATGTCCAAAAGATTGGATGAAAAAAAGGCGATCTGAAATAATTGATCTGTTTAGGGACCACGTCTACGGAGACCTTCGACTAGTGCAAATACTACAAGTTAATCGAGCTACCAAAGATACATGTGCTTTATCTGGTTTGGCAACACGTAAAGAAATTACGCTAAACTTAAAAGGCCTACAGGATGATCCTAAGATACACCTATTACTTTATCTTCCAAATCACGTACCTAAACCAGTTCCACTTTTTCTTGGACTTAACTTCTTCGGAAATCACACTATTCATCCTGACCCTGGCATTAGTATCACTCCTCAGTGGCGAAAACTAAATCGCCATTCTCCAGCTATTCATATTTTACCTTCTGAAGAAAATCGTGGTAAACAAGTGTCCCGTTGGCCTTTAGAAAAAATTCTACAGCGTGGTTATGGACTGGCCACAGTTTATTATGGCGATATAGAAGCGGATTTTCAAGGCGGATGGCATTATGGAATTCGCTCAACCTTTTGTACTGATATATTTCCAAAAGAGTTTATGATTCCCACACAAGAAAAGTTTTTTAATGATTGGCAAGCTGACGAGGGTGGGGCTACACAAATTTCGTACAAAGATGAAAGTTGCGGCTCAATTAGTGTTTGGGCATGGGGGCTCAGTCGAATTATGGATTATATTGAGCTTGATTCGGACATTAATACAGCTCAAGTTGTTTTATTTGGACATTCTCGCCTTGGTAAAACAGCCTTATGGGCTGGAGCTAAGGATGATCGCTTTGCCATCGTCATTTCCAATAATTCTGGCTGTGTTGGAGCGGCCTTGAGCCGACGTTGCTTTGGAGAGACTGTCAAGCTCATTAACCAGAAGTTCCCGCACTGGTTTTGTAAAAAATTAAAAAAATATAATGGAAAAGAGGATCAATTACCAGTTGATCAACATATGTTGATTGCCTTAATAGCACCTCGGCCAGTCTACATAGCCAGTGCAGAGCAGGATCTGGATGCTGACCCTTTTGGCGAGTTTCTTTCTGCTAAACATGCTGAGCCAGTATACGCTTTATTTGGATTGTCTGGCCTTGAAACTGAACATCTACCTGGTTTGAACAAAGCTATTGGAAAGACCATCGGGTATCACATCCGGAGTGGCAAACATGATGTGACCGATTATGACTGGGACCAGTTTCTTGGTTTTGCCGACCGGCACTTCGGGAAAACTATGCCTTAGCTATGGTGCTTGGCGATAAAAACCACAATGCCCTGTTCACTAAGTCTTATGCTGATTACCCTAAAACCTCAAGGAAAGCGTAAGCTCCTGGGTATAGGTCAAGTCCAGTCTAATATATCATGCCTTCTGCAAACATTAATGTCCACCTTGAGGGTATGTGAGACTGTATTGAAAATATAAACACATTGTGATTTTAGTTACATATTTATGCAAAGTTAAGAGTAAAATAGAAAGAAGTACAATATGGTTGGAATTAGGGTTTGGGATCATTGTTCAATGGAGAGATTAATATACAGGAGTTTGCGGATGGTAAGAGCTGAATCCGATACCAGTGAGCAGTACTCAAGAGATTGCACATGAGTATATCTCCATATATAGATAGTTTCAAACAAAATATTTAGTTATAAGGAAAATATAATTGTTCTTTAATTAGGAGGGATACTGGTTATGCCATTTTCGGCTCAGATTGTGGCAAAACCCGGGAATTTTCAAATGAGCATGATTTTGCGCTAATATGGCAAACATCCCAGACTCAAAGGAGGACAACAAATGCTATTAATTAGAAAATTAATTGTAATATTTACGCTTTTTTTGTGTGGATTCTGTTCATTTATTGTGGAGATATATGCTGATACTCATACGGCCACTTCATGTTCACTATCAAATGTAACTGCCGCTTACAATGCAGCATCAGTAGGAGATGTAGTAGCAATGCCAGCAGGAAATTGCTCATGGTCGACGGGACTTACAATAACAAAGGGAATTGCCCTTCAAGGAGCAGGAGTTGATGCAACTACAATTATCAATACAGGAACCAGATCACTTATCGATATTAGCGTATCTTCTAATGTTACAGTACGAATAACAGGCATTTACTTTGATAATGTAAGTAACAATGATTCGAGAAATGCAATAAATGTTAATGGTAAAACAGATGGGAGCTTTGGTCTAACTAAGCTACGTATACATAATAATACATTTAACAAGGGGGCCCGTGCAGTACATGTAAAGGGGTGGGTATACGGCTTGTTAGATAATAATACATTTATTAATAGTGACGTTGCAGTTGGTATTACAGGGGATAATAACTATTCGTGGAGTCGTCCTATTATAGCGGGGACAGCCGATGCACTCTTCATAGAGGACAATACCTTTATTATTGATAATAATGCAGATCGCGAGCCAAACGAACAAATTTACCACCAAGAGGGAGGAAGAACGGTTGTCAGATATAACACATTTGACGGTACTTCTTACACGGCTGGTAATTCATTGTTTTTTGACTCGCATGGCAACCAGAATTACTATGTAGGAACAAATGCAGATTTTAGGGGGCAACCGATACTTGAAATTTATGGAAATACTTTTTCTTCTTATAAAACTTATCGTATGATATATTTACGTGGCGGTTCAGTGCTTTTTTGGGGCAATACACTGACCAACGCTGTTGTCTCGCCTGACATATTGCAAGCTACTGATGAGGAAAGTTGGCAGACCGCATTCTTTTCAGTATTAGCAACGAAATGGTCTGCGCAAGATCAAATCAACAATAGTTTCTTTTGGAATAATACCTATAATGAAATCCCCATAGCAGATATTGTATTGAGAAAATCAAGTGATTCGACTTTCATTCAAAAAGATCGTGATTACTTTATGCACGCTCCACAATCATCTGGAGGCAAATCGACCTATTATGGACGGGCTGGTGGCGAAATGACATTTTCTTCTGAAGGAGCTAATGCATACTATCCTTATGAACCATACACATATCCCCATCCATCTAGGTCAACACCCAATTCTCCTCTAAGGTTGCGGTAAGGTGGATATAAGGATGATTTGATGATGATTGTTGTTTAGTCAGATTCATTCTATGGCAGGTGCAAACTTCAACAGTCGAACCAGGCAAAGCAGTAGTTTGTATGATTCACGCCATGTTTTGTGTACACTATTGATATTTGACATCAAAACAAAGGAGCACAGAATGAAGAACAAGATTTATATACTGAACGTTGCTTTGATGTTACTTACATTTGCGTTTGCCAGTCCTTTGCGGGCAACTGATTATTATGTGGATCAAAACCATAAGAGCGCCAATGATCAAAATACAGGGACAATTGACCAGCCTTGGAAAACCATTGCCAAGGCCAATGTGACATCCGTAGCCGGCGATACGGTGTTTATCAAGGCCGGAACCTACAACACCTTCATTGCTCCAAGTAATTCGGGTACATCAGCAAACCGTATCACATATAGGAACTACGGCACGGATATTGTCACAATTCAGGGCGCTGCCTATGGAATCAGACTAAATGGTACATCTTATATAACAGTTCAAGGGATTAACTTCTATAATCTTGACAGGTTTATGTACTTGGAGAATGGTGCTAACCATAACATCATCGCATATTCCAGTTTTGATCAGATGCGAACTCAGGTTGACTGGGCTGGCTCCAAAATTGTTGGCAGTTCTTCATATAACTGGGTACATCACAGTCGATTCTCAAACTATGGTGCTTGTACAGGGACCCCTCCAAACGGTAATGATGTTGGTGCTGTTCTTGAAATTGGAGATGAAGAATCGATGACTGCTCCTAATAATACTCCTGATCACTCTGATTATAATCTAATTGAGAACAATACCATGTATAATGGTGGCCACCATGTACTTGGTGTTATGGGTAAATTTAATGTTATCCGAAATAACCATCTACACAATGCGGCATGGAGCAATGGCAGGGGCAATAGAACCCTATACATGAATGGATATGCTACCGATTCAAGCTGGAATTTAATCGAGGGAAACAAATTCGGATATGCGGCTGCTCCCTGTGATGCAACTTTGGTATCAGGCACTCAAATTACTTCTGGTCATAACATTTTTCGGCGTAATAGTTTTTATTATAATAATCGGGCCGGGTTGCAATTCTCAGTTGGATCAAATTATTATCAAGATATTGTTTATAATCATGTGTATAACAATACATTCTTTCATAATGCACTGGGTAATTCATATGAGCGTGATCCAGGGAATGTTGCGGTTTACTTCGCAAAATGGAGTGGTTCCTTAATAGTTAAGTATAACACCTTTAAGAATAATCTTTACTATGGTCACCCAGCCGTTTATGGTACGTATGGCGGTCCGACTCTTGCTGATCAAACGTTTGCAAGTGAATATAATGGCGATGTATCAGGAGATCCCAAATTTATTAATGCAACAGCCACTCTTGGTGACCCATTAGATTCAAATTATCCTAACCTGGACTTACAAAGCATAAGCCCATATGTAAATGTTGGTACCTATCTGACCACTATTACTTCTTCAAGTGGATCGGGAACTTCTTTTGTGGTTGCGGATGCCGGATATTTTATGGATGGGTGGGGGATAACCGGTGTTCAGGGAGATGAAATCCGGCTTTTTGGAAGTTCGCAAAAGGCTCGTATTACAAGTATTAACTATTCTTCAAATTTAATTACTGTTGACAGGACTCTAACATGGACACAGAATCAAGGCATAAGCTTGGCCTATGAGGGTGTCTCTCCTGATGCAGGAGCATATGAATTTATTGAAGATTTATCACCGTCGGCACCTACTAACCTGAGAATTAACTAAAAGAAGATAGCTGCAAAGATTTGCTTCAAGTCTTGTATGAAATTATCTTATCATGTTGTCCCCCCAAATAGGTAACTTATAATAAATCTATATTACAGTAATGTTTAATACGAATAGGAGGTTTTATGGACTTAATTACTAAAATTAAATCAAAGAAGGCTCAAATTGGAATAATTGGTCTTGGTTATGTAGGATTGCCCCTTGTTATTGAATTTTGCAAGACAAAATTTCATGTGACAGGTTTTGATATAGATCCTGAAAAGGTGAAATTACTTAGTAGTGGAAGAAGTTATATAAAGCATATCAATGCGTCTTCCATAACGAAATGTGGAGATTTATTTACTCCTACCACAGATTTTTCAAAGCTATCAAAGATGGATTGTATAATTATCTGTGTTCCAACACCTCTTAATAAATATCGGGAACCTGATATGTCTTATGTCTTTAATACAACAAAAACTGTTGCCCAGTTTCTGAGTAGAAATAAACTAATAGTTCTGGAATCGACAACGTATCCTGGAACTACTGATGAGGATATGAGGAAGATACTGGAAGGAACTGGTTTAAAAGCTGGTAAAGATTTTCATCTTGCATTTTCACCAGAGCGAGAAGATCCAAACAATAAGTATTTTTCAACCAATGCTATTCCCAAAATAGTTGGTGGTTATACATCTGATTGTCTTGAAATTGCTAAAACTCTATATGATTCTATTTTTGTAAAAACAATACCCGTTTCTTCAACAAAGGTTGCAGAGGCTACTAAACTTCTCGAAAATATTTATAGATCAGTGAATATAGCACTCGTTAATGAGCTTAAAATGCTTTTTGATAGAATGGGAATTGACATATGGGAAGTAATTGAGGCAGCAAAGACAAAACCTTTTGGTTTTCAAGCATTTTATCCAGGACCTGGTCTTGGCGGACATTGTATACCGATTGATCCTTTTTATTTAACATGGAAGGCAAGGGAATATGATTTTCCTACAAAGTTTATAGAGCTTGCTGGAGAAATAAATACATTTATGCCTTATTATGTTGTTCAGAAAACTATAGAAGCCATAAATGAGAAAGGTAAGAGTATAAGTGGTGCAAAGATTTTAATTCTCGGCCTTGCATATAAGAAAGACGTGGATGATCCTCGGGAATCACCTTCTTTAAAATTAATAGAACTTTTGAAAGATAAAGGTGCTAAAGTTGATTATAATGATCCATATATTTCAAGGCCTCCAAAGATGAGAAAATATAAACTGGACATAAAATCTGTTTCATTGAGTGCTAAGACATTGGGAAAATATGACTGTGTAATTATTGCAACGGATCATTCTGAATATAATCCTCAGTTTATCGTTGATAATGCCGCACTAATTATTGATACAAGAAATTTAATTAAAGACTCATCAAGATATCCTGATAAAGTAAAAAAAGTATGACTTCATACATCTTTTCTGTTACTCCTGCAAAAAACATAATATAATGTCTAATATGACAAAGACCATGGTCGAGAAAATCAAATAAGACATAAAAGAAATATAAACATGAAAGAAAATGATAAGACTATCTATTGGCATAAACACTCAGTTTCAGCAGAAGATCGCTGGGAGTCTAATGGGTATAAGAGCTGTGTGTTATGGATGACTGGATTATCTGCTTCTGGAAAATCGACCTTGGCGAATGCGATTAATAAGAGGCTTCATGTAATGGGTATTAATAGTTATGTGTTAGATGGAGATAATATCCGTCATGGACTTAACAAAGACCTTGGATTTAATCCGGAAAGCAGAAGGGAAAATATCAGGAGGATAGGAGAGGTTTCAAAATGTGAGAAAAGGGATCCTAAAGGAATCTATAAAAGGGTCAGGTCAGGTGAGATAAAAGAGTTTACAGGGATATCTGCACCTTATGAAGAACCGGAAACACCTGAGATTATATTAGTTGATGTTAATCAACAGTCCATTTAACCGCATGTATTCAGCATGTGTTAACAGTTAGGGAAATTGAGATTCCAATTAGTCCAAGTGCCCCTGCCAAAAAGCCTTGACGTCTTTTCATAATCTTATATAATCTTATATATCTAGAATATAAGCAAAGGACACCATTATGAGTAGTCATTTTATCCACCGTTTAGAAAATTTACCCCCCGAAATCTGGTCAAAAATCATCCAAATTGATGAATTAAAGGGGCGCTGGATAGCAGGGGCCAAATTGAATCCTGCCGTTTTGGGGCGACTAAAGAGGTCGGTTCTTGTAACCTCAACAGGCGCTTCCACACGTATTGAAGGGGCGAAGCTTTCCGATGAAGACATCGAAAAATTGATGCGCGGCATTGCCATTCAAAAATTCGCAGACCGCGACAAACAGGAAGTGCAGGGATATTATGAACTGTTGCAAAATGTCTTTGAAGCCTGGCAAACAATCCGCTTCACGGAAGGCACGATCAAACATTTTCACAAAGAGCTTTTAAAGCATGTTGAGAAAGACAAACTGCATCGTGGTGAATACAAGAGAACCGAAAACAAAGTCCATATGATCGATGCGGCCGGCAAATCGGTCGGAATTCTCTTTGATACAACACCGGCTTACCTGACACCTAAAGAGATGCAGGAGCTGGTTGAAGCGGTCCAAAATGCTTTTAAGGAAAAGAAGTATCATCCGTTACTCATAATCGGTAACTTTTTGGTCGATATTTTGCTGATTCACCCTTTTGCCGACGGCAATGGGAGGATTTCCCGTATATTAACGAACCTTCTTTTATTACAACACGGATACGTCTACGTGCCTTACGTTTCGCATGAGAAACTGATCGAGGATAATAAACCCGATTATTACATGGCGCTGCGCAAGAGCCAGCAGACCATGCGAAGTAAAAAGCCCGACATCACCCCTTGGCTTGAATTCTTTTTATCAGTTGTTCACACGCAGGCGACGGCGGCGATTGAGCTTTTGTCCGCGGAGAACATCGACAAAATCCTGTCTCCCAAGCAAATAGCCGTGTGGCAGTATCTACAAAAAGTGGAAGAGGTGACACCGGGAGAAATTTCCAAACATGCCAAAGTCGCGCGGCCGACGGTCAATCAGGTTCTGGATAAGTTGCTACGCTTGAAAAAAATTGAGCGGATCGGGCTTGGGAGGACGACGAGGTATAGGAAGGTTTAAACAAGAAATATTTGAAGTAAATAGCCTTTATGGTATATAATACGAAATCGAAAAAGAATGGTGCAGCACTGTAAAGTATCCATGTTGGGAAAGTCAGGTTATAATATAGGTAGTTATAGTAATGGATTGCGCATCTCATTGAAGTTATAACTTCATAAAAGCCTTAAAAACAACTAAAATTTAAATTTATCTTGGCACATTAATTGCTTTTATCTAACTAATAAATCATGGAACTACAATGGTATGCAGTTCATACTAAGCCACGGCAAGAGGCCGTAGCTGAAGTCTTCTTGTCTAATTCTGGAGTTGAGACATTCTATCCCAAGATAGGACCATCCAAATCGCTCTTTACGGGTTATATATTTGTAAAGTTTGATGCTGATACCCAGTTGAGGTTAGTTAAATATTCGAGAGGAGTCAGTTCAGTGGTCAATTTTGGAGATAAACCTACCTCCGTGGATGAAGTGCTTATAGAGACAATTAAGACGAGGGTTAAAGATGGTTTCGTTGTCCTTGATCCCCCTGTATTTACTAAAGGGGAGAAGGTTGAAATAAAAGAGGGGCCGTTAGAAGGGATCAGCGGGATATTTGACAGTCATGTCAAGGATACAGACAGGGTAGTGATATTACTAAATGCTATAGCATCTCAGTCGAGGATAGTTGTTTCCTCAAAAAACCTTCGAAAGGCCTCAGAAAGCTGAAGCTATTTGAACCGTGCCCTCCATAATCATGTTGGGGGCTTAAAGCAACGCAAATGGTTGCCGAAATAATAATCGTTCCATTTTTTACCCGTCAGGTTATGTGCCTGTAATGGCGGCAGCCTGCCAGGTATCTTTTAAATTATGAAAAAATCTCCTGCTAAGAAACCGTTATTATCTACTATAAAGGATAAAGTATCTGAAATCCTTTCCGGAACAAATGGAAGAATCATGGTTAATCCATCCGAGGCACACCAGACATTATTTGATAAAGATTACGAACTATATATAGAACACTATTTTAATCAAAGACTATGTTTTGAAAGAAAGCGTACAGAACGTTCAAGAAACCCTTTTCTGATGATGCTTTTGGATATTGAAGAGTTTGAGATCAATAAGAGTAAGATTATCAGGGATGTAACGTCAGCACTTTTATCTTCCACAAGAGAGACAGACATCAAGGGCTGGTACAGGCATGACTTTATTATAGGTGTTATCTTCACAGAGATCAGCAACCTGGACATGGATTCCATAGAACAGAAGATACTTAGTAAATTATATGACACAGTAGGATCATCAGAAGAGGTAAATAAGATAAAAATATCCATTCATCTCTTTCCTGAAAAAGACAATGACAGAAGGTCGGATAATCTTCCTGATTTACAGTTATATCCTGATGCAACGGCGCAGGGCACCGGCAAGAAAGACAAGCTTATCTTAAAGCGTATTATTGATATAGGCGGGTGTTTTGCAGGGTTTCTCATATTTTCTCCTCTTTTTATTCTTGTCCCCTTAATAATCAAGTTTACATCAGAAGGCCCAATACTGTTCAGGCAGGAAAGGATAGGGCTAAATGGAGAAAAGTTTTTCATGTTTAAATTCAGATCAATGTACAGCAACAATGATCCAAAAATTCATGAGGAATTTGTACAGAAATTAATTAACGGACACAAAAATAATGGCGATAATAAAAAAGGTGCGGGAGAAAATGGAGTCTATAAGATAATGAATGACCCAAGAGTTACACCAATCGGGAGATTCCTTAGAAAAACGAGCCTTGATGAGCTCCCTCAATTTTTTAACGTTCTTATAGGAAATATGTCACTTGTAGGACCAA
>Ga0209324_10000984_pt1 | contig 19739 bp, 32 predicted proteins | sample Rifsed19ft3_FD_184015 | JGI IMG/M metagenome (GOLD analysis project Ga0209324, IMG submission 184015) | Soil microbial communities from Rifle, Colorado, USA - sediment 19ft 3 (version 2) | ecosystem: Environmental > Terrestrial > Deep subsurface > Rock core/Sediment | place: Rifle, Colorado...
TTCGATTGACTCGGTTCCGTAGCCGCTCTATCCCAGTAGCGAACTACAGCGATTAAATCAGTGGGAATCGATTTAACAATGGGAAAATAGTAGTCTCTGAAGTACTCGCCTTTTGCTTGGTCAACGTTCCAGTTACCCCTACGCAAACGCTCTTTTTCACTGGTTGTCTGAGCATCTAGGTTGCCTTCATAGCCGGGGTCAGCTTGCATGAGTATTTGATTATCTTCCAGACGAGCGGGAATGAACGTGAGCGATTTGATGTGTTCTGGTTTCTTGTATGGGTATTTATGCAGCAGCTCCTCTTTAGAATCACCCCAAATAAGTTCACCTGATTCTCTGAAAAAGTACCTCAATACACCTGATTTACTGTAATCAGGGTAAGCCCCATCTGCATCGAGCCACCAACGAATGAGCTTTTTAACCCAGCTCTTTTTACTCGGATTTGTTGCTGCCGTAATATAGGGCTGTAGACCACAAACAGAACGATTACATGACACAAGCCCCCAAAATTGCTTTTCCGTAAACTGAATGAATTCATCAAAGCCGATGACTGCATATTCAGCACCATCATGTAGTTCGACATCGTTCTCATGCTGCAATCCATCGAATTTTATCTTAGCTCCAGAGACCCATTGAAAGTGCAGTTCTGTTAGATTCTCAATGCCTTCAAACAGAGGATAAATTTGTTTGGCTTTATCCCAGAGTCCACCTGGATTCTTGAGTTGTTTGCGAGTGCGACGAAACAGGACAGAGTAGAACAATGGATTATTGCGATAGCGTAGCAAGTCAAGGAGCATCCCGTAGGACTTGCCTCCTCCCTTTTGCCCACCGCATATTTTTATGTCAGCATTACAAGCCAAAAAATCCCATTGTGGTCCTGGTTGCGGTCGAATTATTTTAACTGTACTAGAGGATTCCACCACGCCCGTTATCTGGTATTTCAGCAACTATTTTTACTTCTGAAGTACTCTCTACTTTTGCGTGTATATCCTGTTCTATTTTTTCCTGAAATCCCTTATGTTTGCCTTTCGTTTTGAGGTAAAAGGTAACAGCAGTTTTGCAAGGTGGATATTTGTACACAATCCACTCTTTTTTTACTGGGTCATACTCTTCTTTTTTAACACCTTCAATCAACTCAAAAAGCTTGCTTTCTGTGTAGTCAACAGCGTTTTCTTTGATTTGCTCAACACTCGCTGCGAACTTTGAATCATTTCTGTAGTACTGGTAAAATGTCTCGGGAGAGAGTCCTACATTTTTACACGCCATTGTGATAATTGCATGGGATTTTTCAAGCTCTTCGAGAAGCCGCTTCTTCCTTTGAGCGGTCTTTAACTTGCGAACATCAGGTTTATCAACATTTTTCATGATTTTATTATCGTTTATCATCATCAGAGCGTTTGATATTTCGGCGTTTCATTCGTTCAAAGAACCCATTGAAATAGCGGTCAAGGATTTCATGAATGACGAGTTCAGGTTCTTTTGACTCCGATTTAGCTTCCATGTCGATAGCAGCAATGAATTTAGGGTCAATTCTGTACCGTGGTAATTCGTTGTAATAGTTAGGCTTTGATTTCGATTGATACTCTAATCGTCCGGTAACTTTATAAACAGCCCACACAACATCGTACGATGTGATATTAGTGTATTCGACATTCTGTATGACAAAGAGCCATGCTTCAACTTGTTGTTTTGGAGTGAGTGATAGGAGTGGTTTTACCAGTTTGTAGTTATTGGGTAAAAAAATATTGTGTGATCCGGGGATCACACTTTTTTGAGTATGATTTTTAATGCGGTGCGTAAAATAATTTTTGAGATTATCCAGGACAATGAAACATTGACTGAGATAATATCCGTGACGCTTGGAGATATTGAAAACAGATTGACAGTACTGTTCAAATGAATTATGACCTTCATAATTTTTGGCACGAACAGCGTGGTGAATGGCTTTACATTTAGTGTAAAGATCGACTTCTATAGGTTTTCCCATAATTGCTTGCAAATATTAACAACATCCTCTCCGTATTTTTCAGAAACATTTTTGAAATAGTCAGTATTAGTTAAGTTTTCCCAAGTCGGGGTTAATTGATTAGTGATCAGGAGAGACTTTTGTATTTGTAATTCTTTATGAACAATATCTAAAGCAAGCATGACTTGTTTTTTATTTTTTGCTTGACCCAGTGGCTTCATTTAAGACTCCTTTTTTTTTTCATTTTCAATAAGAGCTATTATTGAACATAAAAAATCACGTGATTTAGCCATTCTTAACTTTTCATTCTTCATATTTTGTTACAATGTCCTTTTGATGATCAATAACTCGGAGTGCAGGTGAAAAATTTTCACTGTCATTATTTTTTTTTTCTAAGCTGCCTATGCGGCAGTCAACATAGTCGGGTGGGTAGGTCGATTTACTTTTTCGTTGAGTCATATAAGAGCCTACAAGACCTCCTTACGAAGAGTTTTTATCCATAGTATTAATGGTTGCACTGTCGATTCACTACGGCTAATCTGTGGAGCGTTAGCATGTGTAAGACTCCATTTCCAGATAGGTTGCTAAAGCTCTCACATCTTCTTTTCGAATATTGAAATCACAATTGGGACTATTACCACCATGAGGATAGACACGGAAGCCGCTCTCATGGAAAGCAACAATGCAGGTATTGTTGGAGACATATTTTCCTATGAGTGTTTCTAAGAGATGCTTGATGGCATAGGAGGAGTATCTTAATCTTCTCGGTGATTTTAAGAAGTGTTCGGGGAGAATAGCATTTTTTAGAATCTCAGCCATTTCAGGATTGTAAAGATACGAGCTTTTGGTCTCAGCAATGAAATCAGTGCTATTCATAATTCCCCAAGTTCCTTTAAATAAAGGCTATAAACTCTGATAGCCCAGTTGTCTGAGGTGTAATCATCTTGTTGGATTTTACGAACTGCTGGATAACTATCCCCCAACCCTCCCCGCTTACAAAGCTGCACTAATTCGTATTGATTACCATCACTGAAATACCTATTAACAAAGGCTTTTGCCTCGTTTAGAAAATGAGTTTTTTTTTCTTTTTTTTCAGTGTCTCTCAACCAACTGTCCCCATTTTTATCAAACTGTCCCCATATGCCTGAAGAACTTGTTATATAATCATTTAATACATTTTCTTCTTTCTCTTGGGGGATAGTGGGGATAGTTGGTACAGGAGTTATATATATAGAATTTTCAATCTCTATAGGGACTTTCTGGGAGTAACTGTCCCCACTGTCCCCCACATCGTTCTCAAACATAGATGGCTGTAGGTTGGGGACAGTTTGAGAATTATCATAAAAAACTGTCCCCACGGGTAGACAGTTGTTAAACTGTCCCCCGTTATCAGGTGGAATTCTCCAAATTGTTCCATGTTTTTTCTGAGTCGTCCAACCACGTTGGTTCAAAGTTTTACCAAAGCGTGTTTGTGAGAGTGACGGTCTGCCGGTGAGAGTTGCCCAAGAGGAAAAGAACTCAAACATTTCAGACGCTTTTTGTTCCGTCAATTGCCCATCAGGAAAGAGATGAGAAAAGAACTGCCCTATAATATCCATTTGATCCAAGTATTCTTGAGTAGCTTCTAAGACTATCTGTGGCTCATTTAATCGTGTTATTTGCCATTCCAAACATCCCTGAACAATGCGGTTTAAGATGCCCGGATATTCACTTTTCAATTTATCAGGTAGCTCAATATCTCGTTTTTCGGGTGGGACATTGACAAGAAAAGGTATTTTTCGCATCCGTCGTTTAATCCCAATGTCTTCCCCCCTGAATTCGGGATGATGGTTCGTCCGAATCCATATTTTAGCTTTCATTTCAAATTCAAATGAATCTTTGTAAAGGTTTCGAGCAACCAGCTTATCCCCCCCTGTCATGGATTTTATTTTAGGTTCATCAAAGCGATGCCCTTCTTTTGTTTCATTAACACTAATGAACCTAGCCCCTGCTAAACGAGCTAAATCATCGGATGCTCCGTTGCTATTATTTCGGTTGTTGACCATCAATGTGTCTGGGTGACTCTCTCGCCCGTAAGACCCCATAATATTTTGCATTGCTCCCAAGAAGACACTTTTGCCGTTCTTACCATCTCCATAACAGATAAATAGAGCCTGTTCGGAGTTACCTCCAATCAGAGAATAACCTAATGCCCGATAGAGGTACTGAATCAGTTCTTGATTGCCTCCCATGATGTAAGACAGAAAGTCATCCCAAAGGGGACACGTAGCGTCACGGTCATAGGGAATATCAATGTATTCAGTTATCAGATCTTCTCGTTTATGATTTTGTAATTCCCCTGTTTTCAGATTGAGTGTCCCATTTTTCACGTTTAACAGCCAATCATCACTATTAAATTCGGAGGCATCTTTAGCAATAACAGGATCAGAACTGGCTAACTTCGTGACAGAATTAATACTGCTTCCTTTATTCATTGAAAAAGCGTGTAGCCGCAATTCTTTACATCTTTTTGTTAATATCTTCACTTTATCTTTATAAAAACTGCTATCGTGTCCTGTTGATTCCTGTTCAATAGCCTTGTTATTGAGTTCGTTGATTTCATTGGATAAATTGAGAGCTTCTTCAAAGAGTTTTTTGGCTAGATGTTTGGCATATTCTTGGACTTGTTTTTCTGCTCCAGTATTCCAATGTTTCCCATCCCAAGATAACCACCCATGAGATTTATTATGTTTCAAGTCAGAGCCATAATAATGAACTAAACGATCAGAGAACCCAATCTCAGTTAGTAAAAAATCAGGATCTTTAGGAGTGGATTTTTGTCCTTTATGACCATTCCCATTGGGCTTTTGATTTGAATGATAGTTTTGAAAATATGAAATATCCTGATGTGTTAGCTGTTTAGGATTCATTTTCCCATCATTGAGTCCACTCCTGATTGTATTAAGAGTCGCTTTCTCGCCGTTTTCTGCAACATATCCACAGCGAATAGCTGCCTGATACAAGGAATCAATGGCAGTATTTTCATTTAAATATTGAGGTATGTAACATCCAACAATAAATGATTTTTTGTAAATCATAGTGTTCCTAGAACCCTCAGGTGTGTGTGCAAGTGCAATTTCATCACAAGAAGATTGAAGTACTTTTGCAGCATAACGATCAGGATAATATGTTGTACTGACATTTTTGGGAATCTGATAGTGAACCTTAACCATTTTGGTTTTCTCAGGTAAAGGGAATTCTATGTCAGCAACAGGATGATCATGGAAAATTTCATAGAGAGAACCTGTCTCTGGATGCACAGAACCGGGACCCACGACATAACCCCCATTTCCTCTAACATCCATATGTTTCCCTAATTGGCTGGCACTATTCCGTATGTCTATATCTCCTTCGGGATAGGCAAAATAGTAATGATAGCCATTTCCTGTTTTTACAGTGAAAGTTTGGGGGAACGGATTGTCTTTAGTGAACTCAGCAAGGGACTTCAATCCCTGTTTACCCGGTCCGTCATCGACATCAATAACAACTAAGCCAGAGATTTTGCCGGTAGCGATACCCACATTGGCTGTTGGAAATTGTTTAGCCCATGCTTCAATTTGTTTCAAATCTTTGCTTGCATCTTTGACCCCATGTTTGGTGAGCGGTATTTTTCCTTTTAATGGTATTACCGCCCACCCCCGTTCGAGTAAAGGTATTGCAATGTTTTGAAAGTTAAGTGTAGCTTGTTTTATCACGTTAATTCCTCCAAATTATTTTTATTTAGAGAGAACAAACGTGACCATAGCACTTTTACAATACCTATGATTTGTGGTATTGTATTATCTATGGGACTGTTGTTCTCTCTTCGACGAGTGGTAACAGTCTTTATTGCTTTTTTGGGTATCATATCACTTATAAAAAACATGTTCAGTGATTGATCTCCCTTTTTGCTTTCGCTCTATTGAGTAGATAGTTTTGTATTTTGCTTCTGATAAATGCCTCTCCCTTGAGTATAATCCATTTAATCTTACGTACTTTCAAACGAGATTCCTCAAGCCCTTCAATCGTTATAAGCGGTAATTTTCCATGTTCTAATTCTTGAACTCTTGCTATCCAATATTCTTCTTCTCTTTGAAAATAGGCTTTAGGTGGAGCTTTAACGGTCATATTTACCGTCCAGTGCTTCCGTCAATTCCCTTAACAGCTCTTTTATTTCAAACTTAAATGAGTCAGTACCTAAGTATGGCAAATGGTAGGAACTGTACTCGGTCATTATTTTCTTTGTTTTTGTTATTCTTCTTCTGAGAGCAGCTTCCCTTTTTGCAATGGATTTTGTGTAACTTTTAAGTTGTGCTATTTCGAGTGTCATAATTTAGATCCTTGATCTGATCTTAAATGAATTTCGATTGGGCTTATTTGGAGGGGAAGAAAAAAAAGGCAGGGGGATCTAAAATGACGAGTTGCTCCCTGCCAAGCATTAAACAAATGAAGGAAAATAGATCTAAAAAAAGTGGGGCTGACGGGAACAACCCCAATTGAATCACAAACACAAGTAGAAATAAATGGTAGAGTTCTCATCGCTTTGCAAATCCTCTGTAAACGTGGTTGCGAGGCTTGCTATTCAAGATTTTGGAAATCGCAGCGGCTTGATAGTGCTTGCTATATTTATATGTCCTCTTGTCTCTCTTGGGGAGATAAGGGATGTCATTATCAAAGGTCAGCCTATAAATGAAATCACATGGCTTTTTAAAGAGCTTTGCCAGTTCCGATAAAGGCATATAAATATGGGGATTAATGTACTCAAATCTCATAAGTCAATCCTTTTATGGTAAGATCGGATCGGTTCATCTGCCTTCTCCTGATGAATAAGGGATTGAAACGAAGCGTGGAAGGTCAACGTCCTTTAACCGTTGCTTTTGTAGCTCTTTTGTAAGAGCTTCAACTAGCTCTGTCATTTTTTCTAACTGATTGCGTAGTTCATTATTTTGAGCGACTAATTCAGCAAGAGTAATGGGTATCATTACAGGTGGTATGAGCGTTCGACTAATCATGGATTTGCTCCAGTTGCACAAAGAAAGAGAGCTGCCCTGATCCCTTGTGCGTTAGATTCTCTAACGCTTTCAATTTTGAAATAGCATCAGCGATGATGTGAGCCGATTTGTACTGGGTATCAGAGTTTCTTAGAGCTGTTTTAATCTTTTTTAAATCAGCAGCAATCAGCATGATTAGATCATCTTGATTTACTGTACCAACAGGTTTTAAAGCACTTTTTAGTTCACTATCCGTGAACTTAATAATATTTTCATTTTTAATTAACTTTTCATCTCTTTTAAATTCGTCATCAACTTTTGAATCCATTTTTTGTTTGAGTCCCATACTTTTTCCTTTCAATCCTATTCTTCCTCTTCTTTAAACAGAAAAGCTCTTACAGCACAATCCTTTGCTTCTAGCAGTTTACGTAATGCTGTGGTTCGCTCTGGATTTGCCGGCAATGTTTCAGTGATGAATTGAGCCATCTCTCCAAACGGCTTACTAACCGCTTGCAAATATGGCTGTAGATGTTGGTACTTAAAGAATTGCATTAAATAATCTGTTTTCACTTTACTCTCATTTCTTTCTTTCGTTATTGCGAGTGCTGGACTTGAACCAGCGACCGGTTCATCCCCACAGGTGTGGGGAACATTATTCCAATATTCAGTTTTCAAGGTGCATCCCCTTTACAGGGGTTACTGGTGAACCCAGCGTTGAAGGTTCATTTTCACGAACCCTCAAGGGTAGGTTCTCTTTCGTTCCGTTCCGGTGTATGATCGATCAAAAACCATACATCATCGGAGTAATTTCAAATGGGTAAATGTGATAAATGTGGAAAAACAACAATTGGTGGAAGGCAAGTTGATGGGAAGAACTTTTGCAGTCAAGGTTGCATTGATGCTTACTGGGTAACTTGCGGTAAGTGTGGAACAAAGAGCCAATCTGATACAAAGAAATGTCCTGATTGTGGTGAATATCTTCACCAGTTTAAAACGGGTGATTTAGTTCAGCAAACAAAACCGAAGAAAAAATCTGGATTGCTTACAGGATGTGCTGTCATTTTTGCTGTTTTTATCGGATTAGGGATTATCGTTAATTTAATCAATCCAAATAAGGTAAGAACAACAAATCAACAAACTCAAAAGAATCAAGCACAGAAACAAAATAAAACTGAACCTGTAAAGCCTTTGCTAAAAGTCACTGCTGCTCAGATCCTTAAAGAGTACGAAGCTAATAAAATAGCTGCAGATCAGAAGTATGAAGACAAGGATGCTCAAATAACAGGAATTGTTACCTCTATTGGTTCAGACATTCTTGATTCTCTGTATGTTACTTTAGGTACAGGTGGAGAATTTGAAATGGTATCTGTGCAATGTTTCTTCGATAAATCTTATCAAAGGGAATTAGCAAAAATCCAAAAGGGTAACCAATTGACCGTTACTGGTCACATCTCAAGTTATACAATGAACATCATTGTGCGTGACTGCCATTTTTGATTAGTTACAGGTATGTAGATATTCAGTTTTCAATGTGCATGTGCCTTGCGGCAGGTCACATGTGAAAAGGAATATCTGATATGATGAACTTGATCGCCCTATAAAGGCAATCATTTAACTTAGCCCTGCTTTTTCTTAAAGCGGGGTGTTTCTTTTTCCCACTCATCATCTGTCCAATCACAAACAAATAGGACATCAAGAGCCTTCCCTAAAGCTCTTAAAGCATCATCAGTAGGATTGGCTTCCCCATTCTCATAAAACCCAATTGATGATCGACTAATACCAGCTTTGTCAGCTAATTGGGCTTGAGTTAGATTTCTCTCTTTTCGGAGAGCCTGAAGATTTTGCGGTGAGAAGGAGTATAGTTTCATAGTAGTTGGATCAAATTCTTTAATTTGTTCAACTACTAACATATCAGTATCCTTTCTTTTACATAGTGACTTAATACCATTATGATTATATATTAGAATCATGTCAATAAAAACTTTCTAAATTTATTAAATTTTATAGTGAAAATACCTTTACAACTACAATCATAAATGCTAATATATTAGTATAAGTTAAATGATTGTAAATCAAAGGAGATCCAAAATGAGAACTGAAATGCAAAGTTCAATCACCAAGTACCGAAGTACAGCTACCCATTGTGCATGTCCAGCTAGGACATACCACCCCAAAAATGCCTGCAAACATATGATTGAAGTCAGACATGAACAAACAGAAGCTCAACAAGAAAAATCGGACTGGCTCGCTTCCAAAGCTCAAAAGAATATTGAGCTTCTTTTTAACCTTGCACCAGAAAAAGACTTTGTTTACCCAAATAATGACCGCTTTCAAAATCAAGAATTACGTAAACAAATCATTGATCTACAAGATCAAGTCACGTTTCTCACTGAACAACTCAAAGAATACAAGGCTGAAAAGGAAGAACACGGTCGATTAGAGCTACTGAGCTTATACAACTAGAAAGGAGACGCCCCTCTGAAAAGGGGGGCTTTAAAGATGAAAATAATTAAAATAGGAAATCACATCATTTACTGTAACCTTCAGTCATTGATTAAAATACTTTTGACATCAATACTAAGGAGCAATTTTGTGCATGATAAAATGACTTTCATCAAACATCTTCAACAGATCTATGAGTCACTTGAAACAGAAAGAGTACTTACTTATTTAGATGGTTTTTTGACGGGATTGAAAGATCCCATTCTTCAAAATGATACGGAAAGAACAAATGCTTGTGAAGAGATGTTCCAGATGGTGACAACTTCTTTCACTTCTTTTCACACTCTATCTTCAATAGAAAAAGAAATAGCTCAATTAATTGATATAGATTCTATTTACGAGCAAAAAAATTATAATAGTCTCCTTAAACAGATTATAAAACATGAATATCTTAATAATTCTTCTGTTTTGAGATCAAGTAGTTTAATTGTTCATTTCGTGAATTTCCATAAGAGACTCCGAAATTCTCTTAATCTGAGTAAGAAATATTTGATACCTGAGAAATTTGAAATGATCGATGAATCACAAACACTTACTTTACAAATTGAAATGGGATCGTCAACTCTGAGTTTTGACGAAATAGCTCACTTAATTATTGATCTATCCAAGCTGTTTGAAAACCTCATCGGTTATGCAGGGTTTCAAAATAACGTCAGTACAGATATTGTTATTATTGAATCAGGGAGCTATTTAGAGATTATTGTTCAAATTAATGAATTAGTTTCTTCAATTGATTGGGGAGCTTTTTTCCAAGCTATTTCTTTTGTTATTGGTACTCCTTGGGCTGCAACAGTAGCTTATTCTGATTGGAAGAATAAAAGACTCGATACGAAATTGAAACTGATCCAGCTTGAAAAATTAGAGGAAGAACGTTCTCAAAAAGAGAGTATAGAAAAAAGTGAAAATCTATTGGCATCTGCTGATAAACAAAATCCTTATTATCACAAACTTTTAAATTCGTTACCTCATTTACTTAAGGATTATGATTTTATCCCTCTCATTTCAAAAGCTGAATTTAAACAATTACTTGAAAAGGCTCAAGAGAAACAAATACAAGAAGCACCCTTAGCAAGGGTTGAATTAATCGAGTCACCTAAAGAATCGGAATCAACAGAAAGAGAAAAAAAGGAGGAGACAGAAAGTGACAGTGAATCTTGAGGAGTTAAAAAAAGAAATATCCTACAAGCTGAGGCAGGGACCCGGTGGTAAGCAATATGCATACATAGACGCTAGACAGGTTGCCGATTTATTAGACGAAGTAGTGGGTCCAAGTAACTGGAAAGATGAATTCCAATTAATAGGGGAAAACCTTTTCTGTGGACTCTCCATTAAGATAGATAATGAATGGGTAACAAAGTGGGATGTCGGGACTGAATCTAACATCGAAGAAGAGAAAGGGCAAGCAAGCGACGCATTTAAGCGTAGTGCGGTGAAATGGGGAGTGGGAAGGTTTCTCTACTCACTCGATACAAAGAACGGAAACGGACATTCACCAACTCTTAAACAGTCACCTGCCAAAGAGCATAACCCTAAGCCCGTTGCTGAGAGCAATGGCAAAGAATCTAATGAAGACAAGCTATGTTCCGATAAGCAACGCAAGATGATTTGGGCTTTAGTCTGTCAACGAGTGGGTAAAGAGAAAGCCAAAGGCTGGTTAAATGATTATTTAAGCATTAAGGAGTTACCTGCCAGAACCGATGAACTGACCTTTAAGCAAGCAAGCGAACTCATTCAACAGATTCAAGACATGCCCTAATTTACAAGCTCAACGCCTATCGATCACTACTGCTAAGCCCTTCGGGGCTTTTCTTTTGCCCGTGCATTTGTTTAAAACAAACATAACCCACTCACTTAAAATTAGCTACAGTTAAAAGCATTCTCAACCAAGCTGGTTTAACTGTCGAAGAGTTCACCGACCTGCTTTAAAAAGAAAAAGGTGAGGGCAGTTCCCTTCTGCCCCCGTCAACGCTATTCAGTTGTCAAGGTACTTTGGCTAAGGTCTAAAGTACGCTATAATAGCAATTGAGTCTAATTTAGACCACACAAGCCCTTCCGATTTAGCGGTCAGTGGGGCTTGTCCCTTTTCTAACCAATACCAGATCTACAAAAATAAATCAATACCCATAATCAGCACCATTATTCACTTTCACCACTTCTAGCACGTCTCAACACTAGAAAAAACGTGCTTACAGCGTGGAGTGTCAATTTGTGAAAAAGTTTACATCGATGGAAAATAATTGATAAACATTTCTAACACTTATTATAAAGAAAAAAAGAGAAGTGAAATAGGGAGATCAATTATGTCTGGTATTAAAGGCAAATCAGGAGGCTTAAGACAAGGAGCTGGTAGACCCATTAAGGAAGATAAGAAGAAAATGATTTCTCTTAAACTTGCTCCTTGGGCTATTGCTACTTTGGAAAAACTCAGTAATGAAACAGGTAAAAGTCGGGCTGTTATTATTGAAGAGGCTTTGGAAAACATCACAGATAAATCTAAGTTATAACACTTAAAATCAACCATAACGGAGGTGTAATATCTGTGTACTCAACCAGTGAAATTGCTGATAAGTTAGGCGTTGCTGCTTCTACCATTCGAGCATGGAGTATCCAATTCACTGTCCCCAAAAAGAAAAGACAAGGCAATTCTTTCTATACAGAAGAAGCCCTCCAGACTCTCAGAACCATTAAGCAACTTAAGGAAGAATCAAGCGGGATGACCACTATAAAGCGTGTTATAACTCAGACACAACTTGACGAAAACTCAGATAACTTAGCTCGTCATGATTGTGAGGACATGGACAAGACAGATTATGCAAAACTCTATGCCGATGAGCGATACAAGGTGGGACAATTAGAGGAAAAAATCAAAACGCTTGAAACGCAGCTCAAGCTTTTGCCCGCTCCTTCAGAATGGTATGAAGAACAAACCAAAATAGCTCAACTGGAAACGGAAAATAATCTACTTAGATCGAGCTGGTGGTATCGACTCTTTGGGAAGAAATGAAAAAAGACCCCTCTTTCGAGGGGTGGGGGCTTATCTATTGTGAACGAGTAAATAGATCAAATAAATGGGCTTTTGCTTTCAACTACATTGAAAAATAGTTCGGCTATGCGTATCTCACCGATACCGTCACGATCAAATTTAAACTGTAAAGTATACTCTTTTCCCACTTCATACAGAACATTTGTCGTGTCAATCAAATGGGCTAACAGAATTCCTTTGATGCCTTTAGTAATATAATTTATATTCGTATTTAATGAAATATCTACATTCGATTCAATGAGATTTTCAATATTATCAGAGGGGTAGGCATTTGCCACCTCATTTGAGATTGTCATTGTATGATCAGTCGGTTTGCCGTCATTGTTACGTTGTTTGATGACAATGCCAAGCAATATCCTCTCACCTTTTCTTAAAGTGAGTGGCGTTGCTTGCACTACATCAACTATTTTAAGAACAGCCGTCATAACTTGATTTTCTTCTCTTCAAAGAGCAAATCATTTTGTTTATCACACAGTAACAGCTCCTCTTTTTTCAATTCAATTTCAAGAGGATTCACCGTCACTTCTGCTTCCAAATCATCCTTTTTATTTTCCATTTCAATCCCTTTTTTCAATTTACAGAAAAACAGTTCTGGGTTCATTTGCTCTGCCATTATTCGCTTGTTTAATAGATCTGAAACGCTCACCAATATTAGCGTTTTCTCACTTTCTTCAATCGGATACGTATTGAGTAGGACAATGGCTGTCATAATTTCCTTGCTATGTAATCGATACCCATCGGCATTTGAATGAGTTGAGCGTTTTTCAGCTCGAGATACATTTGTTTCACTCCATCCCCGATTAATGTTTTATTTAATCTAATAGATCTGTCACTATAAGATGAGAAAACAAGCTCTGAACCGAAAAAAATAGCAGCATAACTCATCTCATCAGACGGAATGGAAGTGACCACTTCCGTTAAACCCCATGTTTCGCCATCTGGTATTATTTGGGGTTCTAAAACGCTTTGGGTTGTTTGCGATTCGATAATTGTATAATGGCTTTTACTTCGATCATTATTCTGAGTATCGATCATGCTGGTATATCCTCTTCATAACCGATGTAGCCGGCACTCAGCCATAGAGTTGCCGTGGTTCCATTTTTTATTTCAATACGAATTGTTTTATTAGAGCCAATGGCCTGAAATGTTTTTTCAAGAGGGCCTGCATAAATATCTCTTCCGATCTCAAAAACGGATTCATCAACTTGACCAGGTTGGAAAATATAACGAGTCAACACATCTTGATTACCAGTATCCGTACTTGCCAAACGTCCGAAAGTTTGAGTAATTGTACACTGCTTGCCGCTTGTCAATGTCTTGTCTTTCGTGACTGTATTGTTATTTGCAATAGAGACTGTCAGGACATCGCTAAAGGTAGTTGTTCCTTCTGGTGGTGGCGGTTGCTCAAAAAAGACTGGCAGTACAACACCAGATAAGACGCTAACAATATCAATATCCATGCCCATATTATGCCTCACTCCATTTAAACAAAGCACTGGCTTTAGCATCCTGATTCTTGTCATCATTGGTAAAGACAACATCAAAGCGATTATCAACAGCATCCCCTACCAATTGATTTTTAGCAACATTTTCAAATTGCACTTCTACTTGTCCCCCTGTTGCGGGGATATAGGTGATCATTAGTGTTACGGGTGTTGTTCCGTCATCTTTCCTTATTTCTGCTGTCATACCCACTCTTGCAGCCACCAAGACACTTGTAAGTGTTCCTGTAAGTAGATTGGTAATCAATGCTGATTGTACTGTCTGAGTAGCCGTTTGATTTTTAGGGACAACGGCCGCTGTTTCGGTATATGTTTCCTTTTCTGATCCAGTCGATGCAACGATCTCGACTTTACCGATTGTATTACTGCCGGCGGGTAAAGAGGCAACGAGTTGTACCCCATTCTCTGATCCTGATTGGCTCACTTTGATAGTATTAGCAGCTGTATCTATACCGACTTGGCCGATAATATTAGTACCTGCGGGTATGGCACTCGCAAGATCCACGTCTCCGATATTGTTGACACCTGCTGGTAGCTGTTCCGCCACTCTTATATCTACTTGTGCAAAAGCCATCTTATTCGCCTCCTAAATACTGTTCAATTTCTGTAATTTCGTCATGTTTTGTCTTGATTTCATTTTCAAAATCAGCAATACTGAAGTGATATTTCTCAATCGACTGAAACATCAAGGCTTGCTCCTTTTCAAAATCGATTTTCTTTTTTTTCAGAGAGTATTCCTGTCTCTTGATATTGGCTCTCGTTTCTTCTATTTTTATTTCGAGGTTTTCTATCTCAAGATCCAGTTCTAATTTCATTTTAGGTAAATCACTGACTTTATATTTGCTATAATCTTTCATATTCAAATTCTCTCAAGCCAGATCATTCCCCTATAATCAGCAGCACCAATCCCTATGTTCGTCAATTCAAGTCTAATATTGACTCCGATAGGAACAATCAGAGGTCTGGGTAAATGATAAATGGGAGCTCTTTTTGTTACGCTCAAAATGCTCTCTCCTGCCCATAGACTATCGATATATAGGGTTGCACGGGCATCTGTATCACCCGAAAAAGCAAATCCATAAATTTTGGTTCTGGCTGTAGCTGATTGATTATAGAGATTAGCTGTGTCTCCGACTGATAAAGCAAGGATTGTTCCCTGTCCATCGTTTTCAATCTCACCCGATTCAGTGACATGCAGTCGCCATTTACTGTCATTGTCTTGCGTGATGTCCAAATCATGAGCCGTTGCACTTTTGATAAAGCGAAGAGCAACACCATTATTGAGTAATTCATTGAGTTTCGATAGGATTTCTTCACAACCACAGGACATTTAAAACCTCTAAGATCATCATAAAGCAATCGACTACACTTTATTTGAGTTGCTGATTTGAGATAATATTTTATCTCTGATGTGATCGGCGACCGCTTTCATCATGAGCGGCGGTACAGAATTGCCAATTCTGGCTATTCCATTTTCGCTTTCTGCTCTGCGACAAACCAGCATGTCAGTTTATAGGCAATCAGAGTTAGATAGAAAATGATACCTTGTAAACTAGACTGTTCAATCGGTTCCACCTATTTTCACTCTCTCCCTTTTAGATTGTTGATTTCCGCTGTAAGTCCTAGTATCCCCGATTCCACAGCACTTAATCGGTTATTTTGTTTGCGAAAAATCGCATGTACTTCATTTGCTAGATTGTTGTGAGGTCGTGCGAAAGACTCGTTAATAAATGATTTCAGGTCATTAAAGTCCTGACGAGATACAGTATTGGGATCTTCAGAAGGCTTGACAACGAGTAAAGTTAGCTCTTTTAATCGCTCCTCTTCCCTTGCTATACGAGGTTTCCATACCGTTCTCCAGCCAATTTCAGCTACTGTGAGGAAAACGATACCTGAAATAGCCCCAAAGCTAAATGACACAAGCAATAGAGTCGATAAATCAGCAACAAGATTCAAGATCCATTTGTTCACAAATTGACTTGCACCCATTGCCGCAAAGCCTGCTCTGTATTGTCTCCGAAAAGATAGCCAGGGCATTGAGTGACAACCTTTCTTCCGAAGTCTGTAAAGCGGTGTCCTGTCACGTGATCCTTAGAGATATTGTATGTTTTCATTAGATACCTGCAGAGAGCAGCACTGGCTTCACTTTGAGAGCGAGTAAGTTGATCGCCATGCCTTGCCTCGTGTTCGATTCCGATAGAGATAGGGTTTATGATGCCGCAATGCCAAGCATTATCTTTATCTTTGACCAATTGATAGATAACACCTGTTTTCAGGATTAAATAGTGTGCGGATACTCCAGAAACTGGATTACATAGCCAGTTTAAAGCCCCTATTCCGTCGCCAACTGTTTGGTGCAATACAATATAGTCGATCTCATTGATATTGCGATAGGAATAATTAGGAGATGCAACCCAATTCACTTGAGGTTTCTGGGGCTCACTCTTGCTTGGATTAGGACGTATTGTGAGATTGGGAGCAAGCACTAAGTTGCCAGGCACCTGAAAGTCCTTAAGCAATTCAGCGAGGGGGAAAGCACCGCCAGTTTTAGGCAATGATCGCACGACTTTACCTTCTCCGTCATTCAATTCAAGTCCGTCTTTACACACTCTAACCCATGTCATGATTGGTTTTTATCCTCTTTAAAATAGATTCATCCATATCAAATTCATGACTTATTTGATCAGAAGAAGGCTGCAAGTCTTGATTTGATTGATTTTTGTAGTCTGGATTGGCATCTAAAAAACGATAAACGAATTCAACAAAGTTAGGAATAACAACCTCTTTAGCCCATTTGTCCGTTTTCTCATCTAAAATAGCACCATCACCGATCAAATGATCAGCAAAGTTGTAGGCGTCTTGAGCGAATGTTACCGCTGCTTTGCGTCTCTCAGTACCCGCTGCTCCCGAAAATTCAACAGAAGCCCACAAAACAGCATCAGAACAGACTTTGAATAGCTTTGATAAATCAAACATAATAATCCTTTCTCTATTTGGACAGATCAATAAACTGATTGGTATCAATAAACTCTTGACTTAAAGCAGTCCAGACGTCCACGGCAAGCCCGTTTAGAATATAATCGTATGGCAAATAACCATAACCGTTATAACCCCATTGAGTACCCCAACTATTTTTAAACTTAAGCACACCCTTATTTTTGGACTTTAAAGCCATATTGTCATCGTAACCAACAATATGCACCGCATGACCACCGATGATGGCTTCCGTTGGCTCTGGATATTGGATACAGCCCGTTCTATTCGTAAAATCACTTTGCAATGATTCATAGCAATTAAATCCAAAAACCATTGTGATTCCAGATTTTAAGTGCTGTTTCATTATTTGCAATATCTGATCAGGGGTACGATCAGGGGTATCTAATCGGTAGTACCTAATCGGTTGAAATGACTGAGCGAGTTGATATACAAATGATTCAGGTTCTTTCTCAAAAGCCTCGATTGCATAGGGATAATATTTTTCAGGGGGGACTCCAAAAAATGCTAAAGCCCCCATCATTGCTCGTAAATAAGCCCCTGTATCCCCGCTCCACTGAAGTAAAGATCGGGTCAATTTGTACAGAAAAAGCTCACTTGCATCAAAGTCTTTTTTGTGTGCTTTTTTAATCAAGTTTTCTATTAAAGAACAACCAGCGAAAGCAGTACAAGAGCCTAGCTGTAATTGGTTTTTAACAGTTGTACAGCTCGGACTATTATCACAAGATGATGGTAAATTGGGAATCCAAGCTGATGTTTTCAAAATTAAATTATTGATCTTATAATGATCAGTAGTGTAATCCCTTGCGTCGCACGGATCGATCATCCAACCCTTTATATTATTCATGTTTACTCACTCCACCTGATAATTGAAGCGAAATATCACTAAAAATAATATCCATATTGGCTTTATCATCTGTCATGTTGAGCAATGATTTTTGCCCACCATTCAGCCCCATTGCATCCCTCTCTAAATTCATGCGAAAATAAAATCCTTCTTGTTCTTCAAGATCTTTTTGAGAATAATTTTCAGGAAATTTTTGTAAATATCCATACAATAGATCAATTTCGAGCTTCAAATCATTGCATAGCTTTAAAAATCGATCATATGATAATTCTGTCTCAAGTAATTTAAGATCAATTCTTTCAATCTCGAATTCATTTGTTTCTGATTCTCGCTTGCACTTCATTTCACGAATATTTATATCCGTCTCTTTGACCCTGAACATATTGTATTTAAAGGCTTCTAACCGTGTATCGAGTTCGATGATGACAGATCGGTACATACGACCCGGCGTGATCTGATTTGCGATCACAAAATTCTCAATTTGAAATTTAGAAAAACCAAAGGAAATGCTTTTGTACCGTTTTTGATATTCGCTAAAAACTTCATTGAAATATCTATTAAATTCAATAATATCGCTCATTCTTTACCAATACACCCTGTTTTCCTTTTTTGCGGTTGCGTCAGATGTGTATACAGCACCCGCACTACCTCAGTCGAGTGATCAAATTCTCTCACTATTGCTGTTATAAAGCCATGTGCAGCATAACCGCCACCGAACCAGTATGATGCCCCCGTTTTGTCAATTGAAGAGCCACCGTACATGTCGCTCTCCAAGTTTTTAGTGAGTGTCGCTGTTACTTCGCCTGAGAATGTAAGTGTACCCGTTGTCGATAAGTTAGAACCCACGGAATCATTTGTGCCAGAATGCGTATAGCCCTTTGTTGTTGAAGACATACTAACTGTTTCACGTCGTGCTGTAATTGTCCCCGCTATAGTCGTTGCGGTATCTGTAGCTCGTTCTATGCGTTGAACAGCAGTTGTATGCACAGCTCCTGTATATCCATTTGCAATATACCCGAAAGTACTTGTATTCATTGTTGCAGAATGATTGACGGCTGTTCCGAGTGTGGTAACGGCACTCGTGAGTACTTCAGCACTTGTGAATTTATCGATTGTATTAATCACTGTATCTGATGCGTTTTCACCGCCCGCAATGTGACCGATAGTCGTATTGGAGGAGCTGGCGGCTCTTGCTCTTGCAGAAGCGAGAACAGTCGAAAAAGTGGCGAATGTTTCAGTTGCAAAAGTGAATTTTTTAATAGTGCTAATCTTGTCAAAGACACTCGTAGTGCCGATCCCATCGTATTTGTAGCCTCCGAATGTGTACCCTTGCGTTGCAAAAGAAATACCTGTACTTTGAGTGATATTGGTAGCCAGTGTCTCGGATAATAAATAGATCGTTTTTGTTGTGTAATCCAATTTGTCAATGTGACGATATGCAAAACTCGCAACACCTTGAATATTAGTCAGATCGTCAACTGTGGTGGGAGCTAGAGTCCCTGTCAACGATCCAATACCGATACCTCCCATGAGATATGCACCTACACCAAGAGTAGATGCGGCAACAGTTTCAGCCGTTGATCTTATTTTATGAGCAAATCCATATCCGTAAAAAAATGTCCCTGCTCCTGCAAACCCAATCGACAATACCGTTTTGGGAAATACAGGGAAGCGATCAATCAAAGTCCCGTTTATAGCACCCGAGGCATAGATCGGGCGATGATTGGCATAAAATGTCACATTGCCTGTCACATTACCCCTGATCGTGACAAGATCGTGGTCGTTAGGATCTGTGCTATCTGGACCGACATGGATAGCTGATGGTACAAGTCCCCCAAAATTTCCGATATACAGGGATCCTTGATTGCCAGAAGCC
>Ga0209324_10000987_pt1 | contig 19709 bp, 17 predicted proteins | sample Rifsed19ft3_FD_184015 | JGI IMG/M metagenome (GOLD analysis project Ga0209324, IMG submission 184015) | Soil microbial communities from Rifle, Colorado, USA - sediment 19ft 3 (version 2) | ecosystem: Environmental > Terrestrial > Deep subsurface > Rock core/Sediment | place: Rifle, Colorado...
TTCATCCTCATCCCTGACTTGCATAAGGCCAACTGCCTGACCACCTCTCTCTGCGATTTTGATAGAGATTACACCTTTTCCGCCACGATGCTGAACAGGATAATCCTCTATTTTTGAGCGTTTACCAAGCCCCTTTTCTGTCACAGTCAGGATTGCTGTCTTTTCCTCTGCTACTAATGCTGAGACAACCTCGTCTCCTTTTATGAGTTTAATTCCTTTTACTCCCATCGAAGTACGGCCTGTGTCACGCACATCTTCCTCATTAAATCGTATTGAAAGGCCGTTTCTCGTTCCTATAATAAGATCGCTTTTCCCATCCGTCTTTCTAACAGCAATGAGTTCGTCATCTTTATCGAGGGTTATTGCGATAATTCCCTTTCCGCGAGGATTGCTATAGTCTTCGAGGGCAGTCTTTTTTACTATTCCTTTCTCGGTGAACATCACGAGAAAGCCCTCTTTGAATTGACGAACAGGAAGGGCTGTTGTAATCCTCTCCCCTTCTGAGAGGGACAGTAGGTTTACAAGTGGTTTGCCTCTTGTAGCCCTGCCTGCCTCAGGTATCTGGAATGCCTTTAGCCAGTACAGACGGCCAAGGTTAGAAAAGAAGAGCATGTAGTCATGGGTCGCTCCTATGAAAAGCTGTTCAACAAAGTCCTCTTCTTTTGTCTCCATTCCGATAAGACCCTTTCCCCCCCTTCTCTGGCTTTTGTATGTACTTAAAGGATTCCTCTTTATGTATCCTTGATGAGAAACGGTGATGACCATTTCCTCATCCATGATGAGGTCTTCTATGGTAATCTCTTTTGTTTCTGAAGCAATCTCTGTCCTCCTCTCGTCAGCATATTTCTTTTTGATCTCAGAGAGTTCCTCTTTGATAATATTTGAAACGAGGGCCTCACTTCCCAGTATTGCCTTCAATCTCTCTATCTCTTTGAGTATATCACCAAATTCTTTTACAATCTTTTCCCTCTCAAGACCTGTCAGCCTCTGGAGTTTCATGTCGAGTATTGCCTGGGCCTGTATCTCAGAGAGAGGATAAGTTTTCATTAATGCAGTCCTTGCCTCCTCGGGTGTCCTTGATTTTCTTATAAGGGCTATGATCTCATCGAGATGGTCGAGGGCTATCTTTAATCCCTCTAAGATATGTAACCTCTCCTCAGCCTTTCTGAGTTCAAAGCGTGTTCTCCTCAGTATTACTTCCCTTCGATGCTGCAAGAAATAGTTGAGGACTCTTTTCAAGCCCAATACCCGTGGCTGACCATTCACAAGGGTGAGCATAATGATGCCGAAGGTGCTTTCCATCTGAGTATGCTTATAAAGATTATTCAGCATGACCTCTGCTATTTCACCCCTTTTCAGTTCAAGTACGACTCTTATACCATCCCTGTCAGATTCATCACGCAGTTCTGATATCCCGATAATCTTCTTTTCCCTCACAAGCTCAGCAATCTTCTCAATCAGCCTTGCCTTATTAACCTGATAAGGGAGCTCTGTAATGATGATATTCTCATCTCCTCTCTGCTCCCGTTCAATCCTTGCCTTTGCCCTTACTTTTATAAGCCCTCTTCCTTCATTGTAAGCTTGGATGATTCCCTCTGTGCCATGGATAATGCCCCCTGTTGGAAAATCAGGACCCGCTATGACTGTCATCAGGTCTTTAATCCCGGCCTCTGGATTTTCAAGGAGCATGACAAGCCCGTCAATAATCTCTCCAAGGTTGTGGGGAGGGATATTTGTGGCCATACCAACAGCAATACCTGATGAGCCGTTTATGATGAGATTTGGAACTCTCGATGGTAAAACAACAGGTTCTTCTGTTGTCTCATCAAAATTCGGGATGAAGTCAACCGTCTCTTTGTCTATGTCAGCGAGGAGTTCTTCTGCAATGGCAGCAAGCCTTGCCTCAGTATATCTGTAAGCTGCTGGCGGGTCTCCATCGACAGAGCCGAAATTGCCCTGTCCATCAATAAGGGGATAACGCATATTAAAATCCTGAGCAAGCCTAACAAGGGCATCATAAACAGCTGTGTCACCATGGGGGTGATATTTTTTTAAGACTTCTCCTACAACGCCTGCACATTTAGAAAATTTCCTTCCAGGAAGAAGTCCCTCCCTGAACATGGCATAGAGGATCCTTCTCTGGACAGGTTTCAATCCGTCTCTGACTTCAGGAAGTGCCCTTCCAATGATCACGCTCATGGCGTAATCAAGATAGGAACCCTTCATCTCCTCTTCTATGCTTATCTGTACTTGTGCCATAAAATCTCCTTAAAAAAACGAAATAATTTGAATATTTTACCATATCTCATTGCATTTCTGAGAGGCTTAAAAATATAATCTATCCAATGCTATCCAGAGTCCTGAGTGCAAGTATTATCGGGATTGATGCCCATACTGTTGAGGTTGAGGTGGACATTACATCGAGGGGCTTGCCTCATTTCTCAATGGTTGGTCTGCCAGATACTGCTGTCAAGGAATCAAAGGACAGGGTAAGGGCAGCACTCAAGAACATTGGATTTGCTTTTCCCCTCAAGCAAGTGACTGTTAATCTCGCACCTGCTGATCTAAAGAAAGAGGGTTCTTCTTTTGACCTTCCGATTGCAATTGGAATCATTATTGCTGAAGGCATAATCGGAACGGATTGTGTTGAAGGTTATCTCTTTACAGGGGAGCTTTCCCTTGACGGAAGGATTAAACCTGTAAAAGGTGCTCTGTCAATGGCATTAAAGGCAAAAGAGCTTGGTCTTAAAGGGTTAGTCCTTCCACAAGAGAATGCACCGGAGGCTGCTGTTGTTCAAGGTGTCTCAGTATTCGGAATAAAGAGTCTTCCTGAGGTTATTGATTTCCTGAGTGATAACAAACTTCAGAAATCCTTTGAAGTAAATATTAATAAGGCTATGGAAGAAAACTCAATCTATGAAGACGATTTCTTTGAGGTCAAAGGTCAGGAACATGCTAAGAGGGCGCTTGAGGTTGCTGCTTCTGGTGGTCACAATGTGCTGATGATTGGGCCTCCGGGTTCAGGAAAAACGATGCTTGCAAAGAGGCTTTCAACAATACTTCCGGGTATGACTTTTGATGAGGCATTGGAGGCAACAAGGATACATAGTGTTGTTGGTCTCCTCAGGGATGGACAGCCCCTCCTTGCAACAAGGCCTTTCCGCTACCCCCATCATACGATCTCGGATGTTGCATTAGTTGGAGGAGGTCAGGTGCCAAAGCCTGGAGAAGTCAGTCTTTCCCATAATGGAGTTCTCTTTTTGGATGAGCTGCCTGAATTCAAAAGGAATGCGCTTGAGGTTCTGAGGCAGCCCCTTGAAAATGGTGAAGTAACTGTATCAAGGGCTGTTGCATCCATCACATATCCAGCCAGCTTTATGCTCGTTGCTGCCATGAACCCCTGTCCCTGTGGTTATCTTGGAGACAGCAGGCACCAATGCATATGCACTCATTCTCAGATACACCGATACAGACACAGGGTTTCAGGCCCCCTGCTTGACAGGATTGATATCCATATAGAGGTTCCGGCAGTGCCGTACAAAGACCTTTCAACAGAATATTCTGGAGAGAGATCAGGAGAGATTAGAAAAAGGGTAGATACTGCAAGGGCAATTCAGCTTGAACGTTTTAAGGATGAAAAGAAGATTTATTCAAATGGCCAGATGAAGACAAGGCATATAAAGAAATACTGCAAGCTCAAGCCAGATGCACAGAGCCTCCTTGAGATGGCAATGAATAAACTCTCCCTTTCTGCAAGGGCATATACAAGGATACTGAAATTATCCCGCTCCATTGCTGATCTTGAAGCATCAGAAGAGATCCAATCCCACCACGTCTCAGAGGCTATTCAGTACAGGACACTGGATAGAGGAGTGTTTTAAGAACATGGTTGAAGATAAGGGAAAGATTAAGCAGATTGTTATTAAGAAATATTCTGAGATTCTCACTGGAGGTTCTTCTTGCTGTCCTTCTAATGTCTGCTGTTCACCAGGCACTTCTACTGAAAGCCTTCTTGAAATAGGAAGGAGGCTCGGTTATTCTGATGAGGAACTGAAAGTAGGGCTTGGAGAGGCAAACTTAGGACTCGGATGCGGAAATCCAAATGCGATTGCTGATCTCAGAGAGGGAGAAACAGTCCTTGACCTCGGATGTGGGGCAGGGTTTGATGCATTTCTTTCATCAATGAAGATCGGAAAGGAAGGTTTTGTAATAGGAATCGACATGACACCTAATATGGTCGAAAAGGCAAAGGAGAATGCTGAGAAACTTGGGATAAAAAATGCGGAGTTTAAACTTGGTGAAATTGAAAAACTTCCCCTTAAGGACTCATCAGTCGATATAATCATATCAAATTGCGTTATCAACCTTTCGCCGGATAAACAGAAAGTTTTTAAAGGGGCCTTCCGTGTGCTGAGACCAGGAGGCAGGATTGCAATCTCGGATATTCTGAAGAAAGGTGAATTCTCCGAAGCTATCAAGAAGAACGAGGATGCATACAGCGGCTGAATAACCGGCTCTGTTCCCGTGGAGGAACTGAAAAGGATTCTTGAGAAAGCAGGTTTTACAGATATCACCATAGAAGAAAAAGACAAGAGCGATGAGATAATCAAAAGCTGGAACTTTGGAGAAGGTGTCGAAAAGATGGTTGTCTCAGCCTATATCAAAGCGAGGAAACCTTCTGAAAAGTTACCCAATTAGCAAGCTAAAATAACCATCAAATTAAATAGGAGGGATTATGAAGACTTTAACTTGTGTTATTACAGTCGGATTAATATTATTCATTTTGGGCGCATCATTAGCCCAATCTCAAACTCAGGAGCTTGAAGGATATACTTTAGTAAGGGGTCCATCTGGTACACTTGTTTGCCTGGGTAGATGGGTTCCATCGCGAGATGTTGCTCTTCCCGGTGTTTGCGAGGGACAACTGGTAGATATAAATCAACTCACTGCTGTTTCCGCAAGGCTGACTGCTGACAGGCTTGATCAGATGCTCCTTGCTCTTGCCTCGCTTGATCAAAAACTCGCTATCAATAACGACCAGATCAAACAGCTCATCGAATCTACTGTTAAGACTCAAACCTCGATTGACCAGCAAGTCAGTCAGGTTAGTGACCTTCTTAATGAGGCAATTACTGAAAGATTTGATGCACTGCCTGAAAAAATACTGGCAAATGATTCATTCAAGAAAGAACTCGAGAAGCTCAAAGAAGATATTCTGAAAGAAGTTGAAAAGCACTATATAAAACGTCCAGTGACTGAGACGAAATAATCTATTCAAGTAGATCTAAAACTTCGGAGAAGGTGTCGAAAAGATGGTTGTCTCAGCCTATATCAAAGCGAAAAAGCCTTCTTAGATGATTTGACAAAAACTCATGCAATTTTGGAAATCCCGCTGTATTCATCTGCTGCAGGATCCATTATTTTGCCATATATGTCCTTACCATAAAACCTGAACACTATATGCGAAGGATCAATAGTACCATTTGCAGAGGAATTCTGAGTTATTTGAAAGGTAACCTGAGCAGTCAATGTGTACGGATCATATATTACTCTCCTTGGAAAGGGTGAAATCTCTATCTCAGTTGAAGGGATTGAAAGTCCCCAGTTATATATCCCTCCGGATGTTACTGCAGATGCCCTGCTGATTCTCCAATTATAAGGGTTCTGGACAGATGCTACATCCATTTCCTTATTTAAAATGAAATTCATTAAAAATTCCTTTGAAGCGCCGGCTGTAGAAAAATCGGAATCCATGTCAGCGAGAAGAGTCCGGGGGCCGAGCGATGAATTAAAGCCGCTAAAAGTGTAAACACCCTGGAACTTAGGAGAAGAAACCTCATATATATAATTCTGCACTAAATATGCCAGACCCCTGTTGTAGCCGCTTAGAATCTTAACCTGCTCTTTTGCCTTATCTATTTCTCCCTTGTCAGCATATGCGTATGCAATATCAGCATGTGCGTAATAGAAATCTTTTTTCAAATTTATCACATAACTGAACTCTCTTATCGCCTCATCATATTTCCCCTGTTTACTGTAAACCTGACCCAGGCCATAGTAACCGGAATATTCATTAGGAGACAAACTGATTATTCTGTTATAGACGGTCTCAGCATTATTATAGCGTCCTGTTGCAAGATAGACCTGTCCTAATGAATATAGCTGAGAAGTAGAATTTGGGTTTAAACTAAGGGCAGTATTATACTCAGTCTCTGCTTCAGTATATCGATTCAGGCTGAAATACAGATTCGCCAATTTAACATGGGTATCACTATCAGAGGGAGCTAATTTAAGAGCTGACTTATATGCCTTAATCGCATCTTCGGTCTTGTCCAACTGAAGGTAGGTAGTGGCAAGAAAGTCATAGGCCTTTAAGGTATTCTCTGATTGGGGAGATAGCCCGATCGCCCTCTTAAACTCCTTGACCGCATCTTCATAATTCTTATTCTGGTATGAATCAATTCCCCTTGACAGGGCCATGTTAGACAATGTACTTAGCTGAGCTGTCTGCTGGGTGATAGCTGAGAATAGGCTTGCAGCACTTGCTCCGGAAATAGAATCCACTTTTTTAACATCCCTCACTTCATAAGTATTCTCTATTCTTATCGCTTTTTCACGAAAATACTTTAGTTTCCGATTGTGAGATTATAATACTGCATCTCTTCGCAGATGGCTGAAGATACCTGATAGACCTTCGCTTCTGACCATGGCACTATTAAACTGTTGCCCTTTACCCCGTTAGAATGCCCCACTGCTTGCAGGCTGTCCGACAATTGTAGCCGCAGGCTTTAGCCTGCGTATATGATGCGCAACCTAAAGGTTGCGGCTACAACATATTGGAACCATACATCGAAAATTCGAATTGTCGGACAGTCTGCTTGCAGCGGGGATGAAAATAAATTCCTTTTCGAGCGAACAAGGGGTCAATGCCCCGGTGAGCAATCCCGTTAGAAGGGCGAAAGGTCTTCTAACGGGGTTTACTGAACATGCTTTTATTTATAGAGCAAGTGTCATTATTGTTTGACAACATGAGCGATGTTTGTTAGGATTCTTCATATTAAAAAAGGATTCAATAGTATCATTGAGATGCTAATAATACATAAAGGAGGCAAAGATGCCAAAGAAGAAGGTTATGAAGAAAGCAAAAGCAGTAAAAAAGGAAGTTGCCAAGAAAGTAAAAGCTATAAAGAAGAAGGTTGTTAAGAAAGTAGAAGCTGCAAAGAAAAAAGTTGCTAAGACGGCAAAAGCCGTAAAAAAGAAAATTTAATCCAGACACATAGCATTCACTAATCGCTGAAACGGATAGCGAGTGTATTCCCCGCAGCTTGCTGCGGGGTTAGCGAGCGAATATGATAAAAATAACTCCTTGCGTTAAGATACCCTGCGGTCTTGCCGCAGGGTATCTTCATTTAGCAGGATACTAAATCTCTCTTCAAATCATCTACTCTTTCTATAAAGAAGGGATCAGGGTCAGGTCTGTTTTATTAGTATTAAGGATAGAATCACACTGAGTTATTAACGGATGCGTCCCTCACATCTCACTAAGGCAAAGCGGCCTTTAAAAGCTGTCTGTTATTGTCTTGATATTTTGATATAATGTAGCATGGCTGCGGTAAAAACGAAAAAGGACGTTTCCTCCATTCTCATATCTCACCGCGAAGAGATAGAGAAATTCGGCGTGAGCAGATTAGGGTTATTTGGTTCTTTTGCAAGGGAAAAACAAAAAAAGACGAGTGATATTGATCTTCTTGTTGAATTCAGAAAAGGCAAGAAGAACTTCAGAAATTTCATGCACCTTGCTTTTTACCTTGAGGAATTGCTCCACAGGAAAGTCGAACTGGTCACGCCCGAAAGCCTGAGCCCATACCTGAAGCCTTCGATTATTCGGAATGCCGAGTATGTCTTTGAGTGAATATTTAAGCCATATTCTCGACGAAACCGAATATATAACCCGCGCTTCCAAAGGACTTTCAAAGCAAAGATTCATGACTGATGAGACCTTGAAAAGGGCATTCGTTCGGAGTATAGAAATTATTGGCGAGGCAGTAAAGCGACTGCCCGATGAATTCAGGAGTGAGCACAGTGCAATCGACTGGAGAGCTATTGCTGGGACAAGGGACAAACTCATCCACGACTACTTTGGAATTGATTATGATATTGTCTGGGACATTGTGACCAATGAAATCCCAGAACTCAGGAGATTTGTACGGGGCATTCTGAAAGAATAGTTTGCCGATTCCCCTTACAGGCTTCAGAATAAATAGAACATCCCACATTTAACAAAACCCATATGAGAGCCCCTATTGTGGCCGTTCCTGCCGACCAGCCCAATGCGCTCTCCGGCGTTGACAGTAAAACCGGTCTATAGAAAATAGGGGAAGTGTCCCTCTGCCTTTCAAACCGGTCTATAGAAAATAGGGGAAGTGTCCCTCTGCCTTTCAAAAGATTGGCTGTGGGGATATAGAGATAGGGATGCCACAGGTGAGAGATGCAGGAAGTCCATTTCATTCCGAGATAATTCCACCTCGTGTTACACGGATGGATGAGGTACAGGACGTAATTCCGTTGCTTTACATGAATGGTCTATCCACAAGGAAAGTAAAAAAGTCGGCAAGTAAGCTTTTAGGCAACAAGGGCCTCAGCCATCAGAATGTAATAAGGATAACGGAGAAGATAGTTGAAGAATTTAACAAGTGGAAGAGGAGAGATTTATCAGCATTGGAGATAACATACTTAATTCTTGATGGGATTAGGCTTGGGGTGAGAGCAGGCACGAAGGAAAAAGAAGCGGTATTGGTAGCTTGGGCGTTTTTAGAAAATGGAAGCCGTGAACTCATAAGCGTATCCCTTGGCAACCATGAATCCTACAGTGCATGGAAAGGCTTTCTTGAAGACATGATAAAGAGGGGACTGAATGATCCACTTTTAACAGTGATCGACGGATGTCCCGGTCTTATCAAAGCAGTGAAGGAAGTATTCCCCAATTCTGACATTCAGAGATGCACGAAACACAAGACCGAGAATATTCTGGATAAGGTTCTTAAAGAAGATAGGGCAAAGGTCAAGGATTCTTTAAGGAAGATATTCTATGCTACGACATACGACCATGCAAAGGAAGCGATAGAGATGTTTAAAAGAGACTGGGGCAAAAAATACCCCTCTGCACTGGAATGTTTACAGGAGGACATAGAGTTATGTCTAACATATTACAAATATCCTTACCGACATTGGAAAAGGGTAAGAACAACTAATGCGGTGGAGAGGAGTTTTCTGGAGGTGAGAAGAAGAGTAAGAGGGATTGGAAGATTTAAGGATGAGGAAAGAGCATTAACAATGGTTTACTGGCAGATGAAGGAAATCAGGTGGTATGGGGTTGATATGACGAAGGAGGCACGGGCAATTCTTGCGGGAATTAAGGTATCGAAACTTGATAGGATGGTAGCTTAACTAAAAACCATGAAAACCATTGAGAATAAAGCCTTTGAAAGAATTTGCGGAAAAGACTTGACACTGTCGGATAATATTCTCATTACAATTTTACTCTTTATCTTCTAACCGCATGACTATTTGCCTGCTGGACAGTCTCTTATTGTTTGGTAATTTGATTCATAGAGGAGTTTTATTCACCTGTCAATTTGTTATAAGCCATTTGAAATAGTTTCTTAAAATCCTGTGCTTTAGTTTTCTGTGGCTCAATGTAATATACTGCTTCTTTCCATTGTTTATCATACTTTGTCATAGGTATATTGACTTCTTTTGCTTCCTTTTCAGACAGTTTAAAGAAGAAAGCAAAAGTTTTTGAACCAATCCATTTTATTCCAAAAGCGTTAAAGAAACCAGCCTTAAACCCACAATAGTGCTTATTGAACTTTGTCTCTAAATTCCATCCTTTTTCTTTAATTATATTTTCAACTTCTTTGATATAATTAAAAAAATACTTCGCACTTTCTTTGTTATATTCATGTTCATAAAAATCTTCATCATAAATTGGTTGACCAGATACAGGTTTAACTTTTCCTTTCTTCTCCTCTGGCTCTAACTTTCTGACTAATAGTAATTGATTTTCAGCCTCGACCCATCTCCCTATTTCGATTAAATCTACTGGATAGTTAATTTTTTCAACTATATCAAGAGTTGACGGAAGTATTTTTGGAGCGATAATTATAATTCTCACCTGAAAATTATCCCAACTGATTGCTAAATCATCAGGCTTGTTATCACATTCTAACCATAACGATTTAACACTATCAGGATTAGTTTCTGCCCAAAATGCATACTGTAAAACTTGTGGGATAATTGAGGCGTCTACATAAGCATTTTTCATTTCAACTATACATATATTTCCGTCATTATCAATGCCAACAATATCTGGTATGCCTGACTTACTGCCTCCCCTTATTTGTCTCTTGAGTAAGAAAATATCTTCTAAAATCTCACGGGTATTAAAGATAATTTTTTCAAATTCTTCTTCTGTTTTGAAAGGAGTAGCTAAAAGACTTTTAGTGCCCTCTTTTGTTTTCCAGAAAAGGTTTGCCATTGTTGACTCCTTATCCATTGATATTTTTTACAACGATTTATTTATTCATAAAAGAATATCGCAAATGACGTCATAATGTATATATTTATCCATAATGGTCTTTGTAGCAGTTTCCTTTTTACCTTACTTTCATTAACTTCCTGACCTCCCATGGAGGCTGTGGATTAGGCTGTATTAGAAGCTCTTGTTTTCTACAATTGTAAACTTATTATTTCACGTTCTATATCATCATAAACTTCATCAATTGATTTTTGTATCTCTATGGTCTTATGAATTGCTGTTACAATCCTGCAATAGGTCTGTATCTCATCAAGGGATAACGTTCTTTCTTTCCTGTCCTTTAACCATTTATCACAAACCTGATAACCTCCGATTTGATAATTCCATAAATCCTGTGAAATGCCCTCAAAATACTGCTCTTTGTTGATGTACAGAACTCCTGTTTTATCATCACATTTCAGTTTTTTTACTCGGTTATCTCCTTTTCCCTGAAACCTTGCAATCGGAGAATCCAATTCAGGAGATTTAAGTAAGTGCAACTCAACAAGCCTGTTTCCGTAGTCAAACATTTTCTTGAATAGCTTATAGTTTTTTGTAAAAGGCACTCTCGGAAAGTCTATCTTCAGGAACTCTGCATATTTTGTTCTGTATGTTTCGGAATAAAGGACAGCATAAATGTAATAAAAGATTTCTTCAGGGGATACCTCTTTTTTATATGCTTTTGATAAGGAATTGAAGATTTCGGGTTTTATGTTTGATTCTTTTGTTTCTCCCTTAGCTTGAAATAATCCTTTTTTATCTTTTGAGGAATAAAGATATAGTGGAAAAATAAATCCTGCCCCTCTGTTACTGATAAAGATTCTTGTATCTGCAATTTCTGATACGCAAAATACATAATTATAAATTTTGACAGCATCATAGACATATTGCCTCATTAACGCTAATCCTAAGTTATCTTTAAAAAAATTATGCATTATCTCTATTCTGTCCCTGTCAATAAGGTTAGATGAATAACAGATACTCCTATTATCAAAAGGACGGTAAGAATAGGGTTTTATCTGTTCTTTCCAATTGATTCTCTTGACGGACTCTCTTGCAGTTCCAATATCAAAATCAGTTGTTTCTTTTAAGTCCAAAGACTGAGCAACTAAATCATCAGGTAAATTACTTATAAAGGTTCTCATCCTTTGTTTAATCTCTTCATCAGTAAAGCCGACTACAAAATGGTCTCTATGGGTTTTCACTCCACTTGATGATTTATCAAATATTTCTGTCATCGGTATAAACTTGTCGTAATTAACCTGTAATGAAAAATCTTTCTCTACAAAGAAATAATATGGTTCTATAGGGCTTAATGGGTTCCATTCTGTTTTATGGAAATCGGATTTACTTAAAAGGTCATATTTATTTTCTCTTAATCCGTAGACATCCTGATAAAAGACTTTACATGCTTTTCTCTTCTGCTCCTTTTTGATAAATAAAACGATAGATACTCCTTGCTGTATATCAAAGACATTTTCATCCTTACTTCCATCAGGATGTTTTTCACCGATACGGCTATTGCCGTGAAGATTTAGGATGTAAATTTCATCGAAACTATCAAGTAATCTCTTTCTCATCCCTCTGTGTATTAATCCAGATAGATAGGAGTTATTTGTAATCATCCCGATTGTCCCTTTACCGTCATGGTCTATCTTCCAATGTGCAAATCGTATGAACTTTATATAATCATCTGAAAGGGGTTGTATGTTCTTTTCCTCTCGGACATCCTTTTTATAAAGTTCCATCTCCTGCTCTATGAAATCAGATTTATTAACGGAACTTACTGAATATGGAGGGTTTCCTAATATCACTAAAATAGGCTGTTCTTTCTTGACCCTTCCTGCAAGGTGCGATTCTTCAGACAGGGAAGCCATTCCTGGTAATTCCGTCTGTGCAAGTTCTTCCATCTCAAGAGTATTGGTAAGGTACAGCTTTACCCTGTCATCCTTCTGCAACCTGTATCCTAATTCCTCAAGCAGGAAGGACATCTTTAGATGACCGACTGCATAGGGTGCCATCATTAATTCAAAAGCATAAAAGTTCTTTAAAATATGCTCCTTAATAAGATTTTCCTTGCCTCCCTCTCCGTATTTTGATACAAACTCATCAACTGCAAGTTTAGCTGCCTCTGCTAAAAAGGTTAGCGTTCCTGCTGCAGGGTCTAAAACGGTTACAGTGTTACTTGCAAATCCATCGGGTCTTTTAAATTGTTCTTTTAAGATGCTATGCAATGAACGGACTATATAGGACACAACAGGTTCGGGAGTATAATAAACTCCCCTCATCTCTCTTGTTTTGGGGTCATACTCGGAAAGGAATGTTTCATAAAAGTGAACTACAGGGTCTTTCCCTTTACCTTCATGGAAATATTGATGCAGGATTTTATTGATCTCAGCAACGGATAGGATTTCCGAAATGTCATCTATAATCCACTCCATAGGTTGAGGTAATGAACCTAATGAAATAAACTGAAAAACATCTCTTAGTATTCCTATGGTCTCAGGAATGTTGTAATAGGCAAGTTTCCTGTTAAAGCTATTCTCAGAACGTGTACGGGCAGCAAAAAGTCCGTAAGTGATTGTCTGTGCATACAAGTCTGAAAACTGATCTTCGGTTAAGCTACTGATAAGGTAGTCTTTAAATGCTTTGTAAAAATTCCTGATAAATCCCTTTCCCGTCTTTTCTTCTTCCTTAAGAATCTGTGCTATAACCTCATCCTTTAAAAACCGTGTCCGTTTGGCAAGTTCTATTGCAAGGTTTTTAGCATCATAAACTTTCGGTATTGCAAAGGAAAAGAATTTCTCGAATAGCTGTAATAGTTCCTTCTCCTTTTCAACAGGTGGCGTGGTTTTTAGCTTATGAAGTATGACTGGTCTACCGATGAGGGCTTTATCAATCAATAGTCCATTGCGGTAAAGCCTGAACTCAAGGAAATTGGTAAGAATCAGGTTAGGGAAGGTATGAAGGTATCTCTTTAACTGTTTGGTGTCCTCAATCCTGTCAAGATTATCAATGGTAGGGTCTTTTGCTTCTATGTACCCCGTGATATGCTGTTTCCCATCCCATATTCTGAAATCGGGATTCCCTGCTTCAGTTTTTTTAGGAAGGACTGTTACATGAATCTTCTTTTTGTCTGTTGAATTGCTATATTCTTCAAGAAGCTCTTTTAGGATAGGATAATAGCTTTCTTCCCTTGCATCACCACGATTGCTTGTATCGGCTATCTGCCTTAGATATGCCTTTAGCATTAGTGATTTCTATTATAAAGATTTTGAATAGCTTAATACAGCCAAATACCTTCTCTATTAGTCATTTTCCATTCGGGAATCGAGGAATATTGAATCTTCGAAAAGATATCGGAATGAAGTATTAGATGACCAATTTCATGTGCTACAGAGAATCTGAGCCTGTTCTGGGCTCGTTCATTCAGAAAATCGTTCTGGTCAACAGCGATTGTTTTGAGATCTCCAAGTAACAGCGCATCTACATCACCTGCTTCTCTCAAATTAAGGACCGATCTTATTTCAATGCCCAGTTCGAATTCAAGAATCACGAAAATATCAACGGGTATAGTATCTTGTGGCCAATATTGAGAGCGAAATTGATCTACTGCTTTTCTTATGTTTTCAATCGTAATAAAAGGAGCTTTAAATTCCCTGGGATCTAACAATCTGGTAGCTAACTCCTCCTTATTTTATCTGCCAATTTACGCATCTCGTCCTCTGTTGGTTTCTGGCCTCTTAATGTTCTGAAAAATGCGGGAAGCATTTTTACGACTTCATGATCAGACATCAGGTCTTTCGGAATAATTCCTCGATTTGCAGCAGCCAAATCAAAAAAGGTATACCAATCATTACTACCGCCTTCGATGTCAAGTGCTTTTGCATATCGTTCCAGTATTTCTGTATCCTGCGGAGGAGGCATTGCACTCCGTTCAAGGCGGCTGATATTGGCAGGATCAGCAGATGCCCTAATACAAAATTCTCTCAGAGTGACTCTCTTTTTTTTCCGAAGGCTTTTGAAAAATTCCCCAAAGGAATTATGCTCTCCAGCCATATTTATAAAACCTCCTTTCTAATAGTTTGTAGTTTTTGTACTATTATTACAAATTAAGTCTAATTATGTCAAGTTTTTCATCAATAATCTGAAAAGATGGGGTTCAGCATCCTGAAAGGGAAAATTATAGAAACTCATATCTTATTTTGCTATAGTTTAGTCTATGAAGATTGCGATCTTAGGCGCTCCTGGGTGTGTTGGCCGAAATCTTATCAAGAAGCTTCTTGAATCCCCTGAATATGAAATAATAGCTTCATACCGGAAAAAACAGGATGCTGAAACCCTCAAGCATGATCGTCTCTTCTGGAGACAGGTTGATTTGTTTGACATAACGAGTGCAGAGAATTTTCTCCGAGGTGCAGATGTCCTAATATATCTTATCCATTCTCTCGGAGCTAAGGACTTTGAATTCCTTGATGTTCAATTTGCAAATACAGCAGGCCATGCTGCTCAACATGTGGGGGTTAAAAAAATCATCTACCTCGGCGGTATTGTCCCATCGGGCAAACATGTATCACCTCACCTTCTGAGCAGGATGAAGACCGGGAAGGCACTTGCTTCCTATGAAATCCCTGTTGGGGAAGTACGTGCAAGTATCCTTTTGGCAACCTGCAGCGCTTCCTATCTCATAGTCTATTACCTTGCAAAGCGCCTCCCTGTAATGATTACGCCCCGATGGCTGAATTCTCTCTGTGCACCGATTGCACTTGAAGATGCAGTGAGTGTTATTGAAAAATTAGTTCAGCGGCTTATTACAGGACATGAGATATTCGAAATAGGGTCAGATATAGTACATTATCGTGACCTCCTTGCGCTCTGCGGGAAGGCAATACGCGGGATTAAGAACTTCATTGTTCCAGTTCCCCTTTTCGCAATCCATTTATCTGCCCTCTGGATACAATTGATTACAGGAGTCCCTAACAGCGTCGGGATTGCCCTTGCAGAGGGTCTGAGGAGTAATACCACACCTTCGAATAATCGTTTCAGAGAAGTTACCGGAAGAGACCCCATTCCTCTTGAATCAGTGCTCGAGAGACTTGCAGAGGAGATGAGGAAGAAGACAGGCAAGAAACGATTTTAAGAATAATGTGGATTAATTAACTTTCTGATGCTGTTTTGAGGTCTTTGAGGAAAGTCTTTATAAGAGTCTGCATCTTTCCTTTGGGGAGGAGGAAACCTAAGGACTTAACAAGAGGGCCGCTATAGGTTTCCCTGCTTGTTATTATTATGCCTCTTTCATTGCCCTGAAAAGAGAATTTGTTTCGAGCAGAGAACCCTTTTTTCTTTGCAGACCACACAATGCTTTTATGAGGGATTACCTCTTCTATCTGTATCTTAGCTTTGATAGGTAGAAAAAAAGGGTGGAAAGAGCATGAGATCTCGCCTCCATGAGAAAGACAGTCCTCGCCTGAATTAACATTTCTCATGACTGTATTCCAGTCTTTCCAGCAGGTGAGATTGGTAAATGTATCCCATACTTTATCCATCTTTGCATGAATGAGTATGGACTCTTCGATTACCATTATTGATTACAGATCACCATTATTAATCTTATAATTATAGTATTTAAGAATTATTTTTTCTAAAATTTCTCTGATGAAGAAGTGTCTTTTTTTATGATGGAATTTAACTTTTACTTTTAATCAAAGAATTCCTTGAAGCTCAGCTTCGGGGTTGTAATAATATAAAACATAGTTAGACATGTTCATAGATAAAAATGTCATTCCGCACTTGCCTGCCCTCGACTGCGATCGGGGGATGCGGAATCCAGAGTTTCCCGTGGAAACGGGAATCCAGTTCATTAGTAGTTCCCAGCTTTCGCTGGGACAGGCTGGATTCTCAGGTCAAGCCGGAGAATGACGAATATCGTTATTTCAGTATTCGATACCTCGCAGCTTGTAGGCTGTCCGACAATTCTAATTTTCGATGTACGGTGCCAATATGTTGTAGCCGCAACCTTTAGGTTGCGCCTCATATACGCAGGCTAAAGCCTGCGGCTACAATTGTCGGGCAGCCTGCTTGCTGCAGGGTTGTTTATTAAGATGTGCTAAAGGAAATGCAATTATTAAAATAGAGTAAGAAGAAATATGGAAAAAATCAAAATCGGGATAAGTTCTTGTCTACTTGGAGAGAAGGTCCGGTATGATGGTGGCCACAAATTGGATAGATACATTACAGATACCCTCTCATACCAGTCATCGATGAGGGGAGGCTTCATGATCCTATTTTAAGGGAGAACTTTATAGAGAGGGTCTTTGTATATAAGAGGTGGAAGGAAATTTTGGTGAAATAATCGAGATTTAGGGGGAAAATATGTAGCTCAAAAAGATTGATTTTTTCTTCTATTTTTTCTGTATACTAATATCAAGTCTCGGGGGAAGGTATGGCAAAGAAGGCTACCCAATCTAATATTCTGTTAGATGAACAAATGGATAAAGTAAAATGCTGGGAAATTTTTCAGTGTAACAAGAAAGAATGCCCAGCCTATAAATCACGGAACCTCAGATGCTGGCTTTTTCCAGGAACCCATTGTCGGGATTCAATACAAGGTAAATTCATAGATAAGATAGAAATGTGCCTTGATTGTGAAGTTTTCAGGAAAAATTTGGATATTTACAGCATGAGAAATACTTGTGATGTTTTTAATGAACAGTTAAAGGATTATAAACAGATTGTTGAAGATAGAGATAGTGAACTGGAGAATATTGGTATTGAGTTGGCCATTGGCTTATCCGAGGTTTTCGAGGCATTAAAGATGATTTCTTCTGGAGATCCTTTAGTCAGAATACCTGAGACTTCAAATATTGAATTGATTAGTAAGTTAAAACATTTGGTTAATTTAACTGCGCAAAACATCGAAGAAATTGTTGAACTATCTCATGAATTTGCCATCGGTCTTGCAGAACATTTTGACGTATTGCACAGGGTATCAAAAGCTGATCTCAATTCTCGAATTTCTGATAATTCCCAAAATGAGCTATTAAAAGCCTTAGGGAAAGTAACAAACCAGACGATAGAAAGTGTATCCATAGAAATCAATGAGCGCAGAAAGGTAGAAGATGAGCTACGACAGAGCGAGAATAAGTACAAGGTATTAATTGAGAATCTACCGCAGAAAATATTTCTTAAGGATAAAAATAGCGTTTATATTTCATGCAATGAAAATTATGCCGGGGATTTGGGTATCAACCTGCCGGAAATAGCTGGGAAAACAGATTATGATTTTTTCCCAAAAGAGTTGGCTGACAGATATAGAGTAGATGATAAAAGAATTATGGAGTCTGGAAAGACAGAAGAGATAGAGGAGCAATACATACAAGATGGTAAAGAGGGCTTTATAAAGACAGTCAAGATTCCAGTTAAAGATGAAGAAGGAAACATCATTGGTGTGCAGGGGATTTTCTGGGATATCACTGGGCGCAAAAAGGCAGAGGAGGCTTTGCGGGCTTCTGAAGAGAAATATAGAGTTGTTTTCGAAACTACCGGAACTGCGATAATAATAGTCGAAGACGATATAATATCCATGGTAAACACGGAATTCGAAAAGCTATCAGGTTATTTTAAAGAAGAAATAGAAGGTAGGAAACGCTGGACAGAATTCATCGTGAAAGAAGATTTAGAGAGATTGAAGGAATATTATCGTTTGTATAAGATTGATACCGATTCTGTTCCAGATACCTATGAGTTTAGGGCTTGTGACAGGTATGGCAACATTAAAGATATTTTTATGAGAATCGCTATGATTCCTAATACAAAAAAGCTGGTGGTATCTCTTTTGGATATTACAGAACACAAACAGGCTGAAGAAGACCTCAGGATATCGTTCAAGGAAAAGGAAATACTTCTGAGAGAGGTTCACCACAGGACAAAGAACAACCTGCAGGTGATTTTAAGTCTGCTTGACCTTCAGTCTCTAACCATCAGAGACAAAAAAATGTTAGGAGGGATAAAAGATATTCAGAACAGAATCAGATCAATCGCTCTTGTCCATGAGAAGCTCTATCAATCGAAAGATTTGTCCAATGTCAACCTCAAGAATTATATTAAAGAAGTTACAAATGCCCTAATAAAAAGTTACGAAGGGAGTAAACACAGAATATCTTTAATACTGGATATCGATTATATTTTCATATCTCTTGACACTATTACTACATGCGGTTTAATTGTCAATGAACTTGTGTCCAACTCCCTAAAGTATGCTTTCCCGAATAACAGAAAAGGTAAAATTAAGATAGCGATTCACGCAACAGATGGAGATAAAATGGAACTTCAGATTAGCGATGATGGCATTGGCTTGCCTGAAGGTTTAGATTTCAGGAATACAAAATCATTGGGCTTGAATCTTGTTCGATGGTTGGCAGAGGATCAGTTGGGAGGAGAGGTGGGATTAAAAGGGAAAAAAGGAACTGACTTTCTAATAAAATTTAAGGAAACATCAAAGACATGAAAAGCATATAAGGCTATGACAAGGAAAAAAATCTTAATTGTTGAAGATGAAGTTATCACAGCCATGAGCTTACAACATTTATTAGAGCATTGGGGTTGTGGAAAATGTGAACAGGTGTCATCAGGGAAAGAAGCAATTGAAAAAGCCATGAGTGAAAAGCCGGATATCGTGTTGATAGATATAAACCTGAGAGGAGAAACAAATGGAATAGAAGTAGCCAAACAATTACAAGCCCGTTTTTGTGTGCCTATTATTTTCATCACCGGGTATTCAGATGAAGAGACGATTAAAGAAGCAAAAAAAATCAAACCAGTTGGATATTTTGTTAAACCCCTGGACTTTAATAAATTAAGATTGACTATTGAGTCGGTTACACATAGTCAAAAAAAGAATTTAAAACAAGAAAAGAAATTAAAACAAAAAAAGAATAGGTAATTCCTTCTTCCCTCTCTCTTAAAACTCTCACATTTCTGGCATCATGGGCATGGATATCTTCTTGCAACCGGAAGGCACCTCGAAGAGATTATCAGGCTGTTTATCCATTTTGATATTCTTAAACTCTGAGCTCCAGCTTCCATCTATGGCAGCAGTTTTTATGGGGAAGTTTATATCTTTTGCAATCCACTG
>Ga0209324_10000988_pt1 | contig 19709 bp, 16 predicted proteins | sample Rifsed19ft3_FD_184015 | JGI IMG/M metagenome (GOLD analysis project Ga0209324, IMG submission 184015) | Soil microbial communities from Rifle, Colorado, USA - sediment 19ft 3 (version 2) | ecosystem: Environmental > Terrestrial > Deep subsurface > Rock core/Sediment | place: Rifle, Colorado...
TTCTGCGGCAGTTGTTTTTTTAAGGCATCAATCGTATCCATTGCTACAATCTTCCCATAATCTATTATTGCCAGCCTGCTGCACAAAATTTCTGCCTCATCCATATAGTGGGTCGTCATGAGTATTGTAAGGCTGTCTTCATTGCGAAACTTCTGTAAAAGCTCCCAGACAACATGCCTGCTCTGAGGGTCAAGCCCTATGGTCGGCTCATCAAGAATCAGTATAGAGGGCTTATGTATAAGTCCGCGGGCTATCTCAAGCCTCCTCCTCATCCCGCCTGAGTATGCCGCCACAAGCTCGCCTGCCCTCTCCTTCAATTCAACCATCTCAAGGAGCTGTTCTATCCTCTCCCTTCTCCCTTTTTTGGGAATATTATAAAACCTCGCATATATATCCATATTCTCATAGCCTGTCAGGTCAAGGTCGGTTGTCATTGCCTGTGGTATAACGCCGATTACCTTGCGGACTTCTGAAGGTCTTTCTTCCACATCCACACCCATCACCTTTGCCTGTCCCTCTGTAGGTTTAATGAGTGTCGTCAATATCCTTATAAGTGTAGTCTTCCCTGCACCATTAGGGCCAAGAAGACCAAAAAACTCCCCTTCATTAATATTAAAGGAGACACCATCAAGGGCAGTGGTAGTGCCGAATTTCTTTATAAGATTTGAAATCTCTATTGCTACTGGCATTAGCTTAATATATCTTCACCATTGCTGTTACACCGGGTTTTAATAACCCATTAGTTTCCTTTACACCTATCTTAACCCTGAATGTCTTTATATCAGCCCTCCCCCTGGTAACATCCCTCTGTGTGGCAAATTCCCCTTCCCTCCCGATTTCAATTACATCTCCCTTAAACTCCTTATTTGGTATAGATGGTGCTGTTACTATTGCCTTACTGCCGAGTTTTATCCTCCCTATCATAGTCTCCTCAATATCAACCCTCACCCAGATATCCTTGAGGTCATGTAATGTATAAATAGAAGCACCTGTATTTACAATCTCACCCTCTTCAAATGCCTTATACACAACAACACCGTCTATGGGTGAGATTATCTCAACATCCTTTAACTGGATTTCAAGCAAATTAAGTGATGCCTCTGCCTCTTGCACCCTTGCTACTTCAGAGGATACACGGGCATCAAATACTTTGATATTTGCAATAGAATTTTTTAGCTTAGACTCTGCCGCACTTCTCCGTGCCTTTACAGAATCCAACTGGGCACTTATTGCATCATAATTTGTCTTTACTGTATCCATCTCCCTTTCAGATACAAGTCCATCCTTAAAGAGTGATGCACTCCTCTCCATATTTTTTTTTGCTTCCTCCATCAGGATATTTATTCTCAAAACCTCAGCCTCTGCTGACTGAACCTCTGCTTTAACTGTATCAATCTCAATTTTTGCATTTTCAAGATTCGCCTTGCTTACATTAAGATTAGCCTTTGCACCTTCAAGGGACTCCCTCCCTTTTTCAAACATCGCCCTTAGCTCCTTATCATCAAGCCTTATGGCAGTTGCCCCTTCTTTTATTATTTCCCCCTCTGGACAGCAGAGCCAGATTATCCTGCCTGAAATCTTTGGCCCAAGTTCTACCTCCTTTACCTCAATAATACCTGTGGTGTCAATGTAATCAACAGTCATCTCCTTATGGATAAATTTTGTATAGATTATCAAAAGGGTGGCAATAACAATAGAGGTAATAATTATAGTCTTTTTCATCTTAAGCCTTTCATGTAGCTAAAAACAAATTTATTCTTTATTATTTTAATGAAATAATGCCACTAATCCTCTTAAATTGCAATGCTGTTTTAGCCTTAGTTTTCATTACAAAAATCCTGGCATAAAAAAGAGGAGATTTCTAATTATGATTGACAATACAATGCTTTCTGATAGTATACTTTCTAAAAAAGTTTTTAATTTAGATTGCTTCATCGCTTATGCTCCTCGCAATGACACTTCTGCTTTCTATGTCATTGTGAAGCAATCTCAAAGATTGAAATTCCTATACATTAAATTAGAATAACCTTTTAAGATAGGACTTATGAAGATAATTATTAGTCTTATCCCTGCAATTTTAATTTTTATGGTGAGTCTGTCAAACCCATTCCATTCTATGGCAAAAGACAAAAACATAGAGGGGATGGTCTTTATCAAAGGAGGCTGCTATCAGATGGGTGATACCTTTGGAGATGGGGAGAATGATGAAAAACCAGTTCATGAGATATGTGTTGATGATTTTTACATAGGGGAGACAGAGGTAACACAAAGGCAGTGGACAGAAATAATAGGGAGTAATCCGTCCAATTTTAAAGGCTGTGATGATTGCCCTGTGGAAAGTGTAAGCTGGAATGATGTTCAGGAGTTTATAAACAAACTCAATCAAAAGACAGGCATGAAATATAGACTTCCAACAGAAGCAGAATGGGAATATGCAGCGAGGAGTGGCGGAAGGAAAGAGAAATTTGCAGGTTTTTCCGAAGCAAATGATGTATATCAATATGCCAATTTTTGTGACAGCAATTGTGAATTTGACTGGAAAGAAGATAATCAAAATGACGGTTATAAAAATATATCTCCTGTAAAGCAATATAAACCAAACGGAGTTAGGCTATACGACATGACAGGAAATGTCTGGGAGTGGTGTAGTGATTGGTATAACGATAGATATTACAATGAAAGTTTAAAAGATAATCCTAAAGGAGCGAGCAGAGGGCAATATAAAGTGTATCGTGGAGGTGCATGGAACAATATCCCCTGGCACATGCGAACATCTTCACGTAATGGATATGAACAATCGGACAAGAACACCAACTTGGGCTTTCGGCTAACTCTTTCTGCCATGCAGTAATTTTTTGAACCCAAAATAAGGAGGCTATGTGACGAGAAATATCTTTAGTCGGCAGTTTGTCGTTTCTATCTTCTTGCTGGTTTTTTGTTTCTTAAGTATGTCTCAAACCCATGTTGAGGGGGGACGGCTGACAGAGGATGAGCAAAATACCATAGAGGTTTTCAAGAAAGCCAGCCGCGGCGTAGTTCATATTAATGTTAGGGTTACTAAGGAATCACAATTTGAAAAGTATGAACGGGAGAGTGATACTGGTACTGGCTTTGTAATTGACAAAGAGGGTCATATCCTGACTAACTTTCACATGGTCAGGGACATGAATCAGATAGATGTAATTCTCGGCAGCGGACGCAGACTGAGTGCAAGGCTCGTGGGAACTTCGCCTCAATTAGATATTGCACTCTTACAGGTGGAGGCACCGCAAGACGAGCTATTCCCTCTTTCATTTGGAGACTCAGATACACTGCAAATCGGGCAGAAAGTGATTGCTATCGGTAATCCATTAGGACTGCACAACACAATCACGGTTGGCATTGTGAGCGCCTTACGGCGAAGCTTAGAGAACTCTCCTCTTGAACTCCAAAAAGCCCTCATCCAAACCGACGCAGCAATCAACCCTGGTAACAGTGGCGGACCGTTACTCAATTCAACTGGCGAAGTTGTGGGCATCACCACGGCAATAGCTGAGAGTGCCCATAATCTGGGCTTCGCCATCCCGATTAATTTTGCACGCCATATCATTCCGGATCTGATTAAAATGGGACATCCTTATCAGCCACAAATGGGCTTCAGTGCCAGGGAGATTACCCCAAGCACTGCAAAACTTTTCGGACTCCCCCTTGAGTGGGGACTTCTCGTTGAGGAAGTTATGCCTGGCAGCCCGGCTGCTTTGGCAGGTCTGCGGGGTGGCGATAGAGTAGTGATAGTGACTGACAGACCCTTTATACTTGGAGGAGACATCATCAGTGAAGTCAATGGCAAGGAGATGATATATTTATCCGAGCTTTCGCATATCCTGCTCAAAGCCCAGCCTAACCAGGTGATTCACCTGAGTGTTTATCGTCAGGGGCAGAAGATAGAGATTCCCCTTAAGCTCATAAAAATGCAGATGCAGTTTTAAAAACAGCACAAAGAAATTTTTAATCATAGAGGTTAATAGAGGTTGCATGAATGATTAAAAATCTTATCTTTTCCCTTATATTTCTATTTATTACAAGCGGTTTTTCTGAGGCTTTATTAATAGAAAGAAGAAGACCTCAGTTTCAGAAAGAACACGGCTACTATATAATTCCGGCCCCTTACAGCCTTCCCGGCCATGGACAAGGACTTGCCATTGCCGCAGTTACCACGAATATCTCTAATACCTACACTGATGTCTATGGATTCGCATTGACCGGCGACCTTGCAGGGTTTGGAGGGGCAGTCGCAGATATACATCTCGTCCCGGAAACACTGATTCTGGACTTGAATGCAGAGAGCTTCAACAAGGCGAAGATTACGAATTATAGCCAGCGGGGCATGAGGTCGGAAAAAAACGATTTCACACTCCTTGACCTGACCGATATAAACTTTTTCGGCACACGGCTAACATCCACTTTTTTTGAGAGGAGGTTTGAAATATACGGCGGTGGTTATGATTTTGGTTCACGGATTGAGAGGATTCGTGACAACAGCGGTAAAATCATTCTTGAGGCTGAAAACTCTGCAACAGGGGGAATACAAATCTGGATTTTGGGAACAAGACTTGACATTACAGATGATTATTCAGACCCGAGAAAGGGTTTTCGTTTTGATGTAAGCGGATGGTGGTCTCCTCCAAAGAGGTCAGCCTCCCCTGATTATTACATACTTGACTACAATGCTACTGCCTATATTCCAATAGGCATACGAAACACTTGGATATTCAACTACTTCCGCTCGGATGCGCATATCATCAGAAAAGGGGAAACTGACAGGACTGCAATTGAGCAGGAACAGGGATTGGCTTGCAGTTCTATTGCTGACCCTGAGAAACAAAAACTGTGTCTTCAGGTGATTGATAATACCATTGCAGCAAACACATATGGAACTGCCAGTGGACTCGGAGGGAGAAGCCACCTCCGCTCTTATCCGGAAGATAGATATTCTGGGGCTCATACTTCTTTTTATGGAACGGAATTCCGCTGGAACCTGACTGAAGAGTTCACACCATTTAACATTTATATAATGAAGGATATACGCACAGCCCTGCAAATTGCACTTTTTTATGAAGCCGGAAGCGTTGCAGATAAAGTGAGTGAACTTGGTGATATCGTAAAGTCTTCCTACGGTGCAGGTTTCAGGATGGTTACAGCATCAGGTATTGTATTCAGGGCTGATGTAGCTACAGGGAATGAAGGGGTGGAAATTACTGTCATCATAGGTTATCCATGGGAGCCTCTTTAATCCAAATTATGCAATTTGTCTTTCAATTTATAACGACGCCATCTCCATATTCTTTCTGCATCATCCATCAGAATATTTGCCCTCGTAACTTCTACCTTCGCTGATTGAGTCTTCACTCAGCCATATAATTGACAGCCATTTATATATAGTGTAAACTTCATATATATTTTAGCAAAAAAATCAGGAGATACATTAAAATGAAAGAAAAAATAGCAACGATTACTGTAATGATAGAAATCCCGAAGGGGAGCAGGAATAAATATGAATACGATAAAGAAAAGAAAATGATTAAGTTTGACAGGATGCTCTTTTCTGCCATGCATTACCCCAGCGATTACGGTTTCATTCCTGAAACCCTTGCACTGGATGGAGACCCCCTTGATGCACTTGTATTAGTATGGGAGCCGACATTCCCCGGATGTATAATTGAGGCAAAGCCTGTAGGCTTGTTTAAAATGTGGGATGAAAAGGGACCTGATGAAAAAATCCTATGTGTCCCCATCTTAGACCCGCTCTGGAATCATATCAAGAAACTCTCTGATGCCCCGCCGCATTTACTTAAAGAAATCGAACACTTTTTTGCAGTCTATAAGGATTTAGAAGAGAAAAAGACTGGTGTTGAGGGCTGGGAAGACCGTGAATCAGCAATTAAAGCCATAAGCGAGTCCAGGCAAAGATACCTCCAGCAACCTAACATACAGAAGTAGCTTGGCAACATATTCCCTGATTAAAAAATATTTTATTGACATTTAAAACCTCCTTTATTAATATCATCCTCAAGAGAGGAGGTGATAGATATGGGTAAAGTAGTAGTTTTATTCGTTTCAATTCTTTCCCTGATTTTAGTGCCTATATATGCCTCTGCAGGTAATTATGAAGCACTTAGCTGTCCAAAGGATGTAAAGGAGGCATCATGCCATCACAATGTGGATGGGGTAAAGCACTTTAAAGAGGGACACTGGGAAGTCGCCGCCAAGCATTTTAAAGAGGCCATAAAGGCAGACCCGAATTTTGCCGAGGCGCACTATAATCTTGCACTCTGCATGGAAAATCTTGATAAGCATGGAGATGCTACCGACCATTTCAAAATGGCAGCAAAGCTTGCCCCAAAAAACGAGAAGATTCAAAATTCAGAAGTGCTGAAGAGACATATAGGTCACAGTCACTAACCCACCGCAAAGAAGAATAAGGTTGGGGATAAGAAAAATCTTAACCTCAACCTTATCCTTTAACACTTTATGCAGAAAAAACCAAGGCTTTACATAATAGACGGCTCATCCTATGTCTATAGGGCATTCTATGCAATCCCCCATCTCACAAATTCAAGGGGGTTGCCTACAAATGCAATATACGGCTTTGCACGAATGATTCTAAAAATCATAAGAGATGAAAAGCCTGACTACCTTGCCATTGCCTTTGACTCAAAGGGGGAGACATTCAGGCATAAAGAGTATGCCGAGTATAAGGCACATAGACCTGAAATGCCTGATGAACTTGTGCCGCAGATTCCATATATTCACAAATTAGTGGAAGCCTTTAATATCCCTATCCTGCAAAATGAGGGGTATGAGGCGGATGACCTTATAGGCAGTGCTGTCAGAGAGGCTTCATCCAAGGGATTTGATGTAATAATTGTAAGCGGTGATAAGGATATGCTCCAGCTTATAACACCAAGTATAATGATGCTGGATACACTTAAAAATAAAACTTATGGGGAGAAGGAGGTAGTAGAAAAATTCGGTGTTGGCCCTGATAAGGTAGTTGAGGTCATAGGGCTTATGGGTGATGCATCGGATAATATACCAGGAGTCCCTGGAATTGGTGAGAAGACAGCTATAGCACTTATAAAAGAGTTTGGAAACATTGAAAATCTCCTGAATAATATTGAAAAGGTGAGCAAGCCTTCAATAAGGGAAAAACTTAAAGAACATACTGAACAGGCACTCTTAAGCAGAAGACTCGGTGTCATTAATAAAGATGTGGAATTAAATACTCCTGTAGAAGCTCTGATATTAAAAGATGTTTGTATAGATGAATTGACTGAACTCTTAAAGGAATTGGAATTTCATACCCTCTTAAAAGAGATTTTATCAAATAAGGATAAATCAAAGAGAGAATACAGGATAACTACCAAAGAAGGGGATTTTAATAAACTCTTAGAAGATATTACATCATCTCACGCAATTGCCATTGATATTGCTGGAACAAATGATGAGCCTATGAGGGCTGATATTGTCGGTATCTCCATCTCGCTAAAACCTCATGAAGCATTTTACATACCCATTGGTCAAATGGATAAGAAATATGTAATAGAAAAACTAAAGCCTATTTTAGAAAATGAAAGTATTAAAAAATATGGTCAAAATATAAAATATGAAACAATAATTCTGGCAAATGAAGGGATTGGTTTAAATGGTATAGACTTTGATACAGAAATAGCATCATATCTGATAAATCCTTCAAGTAGTAGAAATCAGGTCACAGAGATTGGCGAAAAAGCCTCATCACCTATCAAAGATTTTAGTCTTTTAAAAATTGAGGAGGTAATGAACCGCTCATGCGAAGATGCGGATACTGCATATCAATTAAAAGAAAAACTTGAGCCTATTTTAAAAGAGGATGGGCTTATTGAGCTATTTCACAAGGTTGAAATTCCACTAATAGAAGTCCTATCCGAAATGGAGAGGAATGGTGTAAAGATAGATGAGCCATTCTTAAGGGAGATGTCCAGAAGACTGGATACACAATTAAATAAATTAACAGAGAGGATATATTTTATTGCAGGGATTGAGTTTAATATAAACTCTCCAAAACAATTGCAGGAGATATTATTTGAAAAACTCAAACTTAAACCTGCAAAAAGGACAAAGACAGGGCTATCAACAGATGTAGAAGTATTACAACAACTATCAGTCCAGCACGATTTACCTGCTATAATTTTAGAATACCGCCAGCTTTCAAAATTAAAATCCACCTATGTGGATGCCCTTATAAATATGATAAATCCAAAGACAAACAGGATACATACATCATTCAACCAGACTGTTACAGCTACTGGCAGACTCTCAAGCTCGGACCCAAATTTGCAAAACATACCTATAAGGACAGAGATAGGGAGAGAGATAAGAAAGTCATTTGTTGCAGAGAGCGGGGCTTTGATTTTATCTGCCGATTATTCCCAGATTGAATTGAGAATATTAGCTCATGTGTCTCAGGATGATGTCCTGATAGATGCATTTAAAAAAGGTGAAGATATACATGAGAGGACTGCCTGCGAGGTCTTTGGTGTCCTGCCGGGAATGGTGACACCTGAGATGAGGAGGATGGCAAAGGCTGTCAATTTCGGCATTATATATGGAATAAGCCCATTTGGACTCTCAAGGGATTTGGGCATTTCAAAGGATAAGGCGAAGGAATATATTGATAATTATTTCAGCAGACATAAAGGTGTAAAAGATTTCATAGATAAAACCCTGAAAGAGTCTTATGAGAAGGGTTATGTAACGACACTCCTTCAGAGACGCAGGTATCTTCCTGATTTAAAGAGTAAGAACAGGCAGGTAAAGGAGTTTGCTGAAAGGACTGCAATAAATACCCCCATTCAAGGCTCTGCCGCTGACATGATAAAGCTCGCCATGATAAATATACACAGAAGGATAAAAGATGAAGGGCGAAGGGCAAAGATGATTATTCAGGTTCATGATGAGCTTGTCTTTGAAGTGTCAGAGGATGAAATAGAGCAAATTAAAAAATTGGTAAAAGAAAAAATGGAAGGTGTAATGAATCTGTCCGTTCCAATTATAGCTGAAATACATACAGGCAAAAACTGGAACGAGGCACATTGAACCCTGATTATCCTGCCCTCTATTATAGAAATCCTTTTGTTTCTGTGTGCCTAACAACTACACAATATAGTCTTGAACTCAAAGGTATTTTGGTTTTATTTAACTAATACCAGCACTGCATTAAGGGGCAATGCATATAGGTTAATCCCTCAATTCTTAGAGCCATTTCCGATAAAACTAATTGACTTCAAAAATCCCTCTGAAAAAGCCATCCATGATAAGCTTGTCTCACTCGTTGACAGGATGCTTGAACTCACCAAAAAGAAAAACTCAATACCGCCATCAACGGAGAGATAAAAAATAGAGCGTGAAATCGCTGTTACAGATGAGAAATTTGACGAGATTGTTTATGGGCTTTATGGAATAACGGAGGAGGAGAGGAAGGTAATAGAAAATAGATGATTTCTGATCACATCTGTGATTTTATATGAGTAGTTTTAAGTCCTATATTCTTGATAACAACCAAAGAAGCATACTACAAGGAAATGACCGAGCAAAAAAAGAGAAAAGAAGAACTTCTCAGAATATTTCCGCGCATGATTATATGCCTTGTGATCAGTGGATGAAAGACAGATGCGTAGTACCTGATCCTTACACAAGGAAATTGAAAGACTTGGCAAAAATGTTTGTTTATCGTGGATATTTCGATAGAGTAGAAAGAGATACACAGCAAAAATGTTTCTGCGGTTGGAAGGAAAAGGGGGTTGTTTGAGAATGTGATACCTTCCACTGAAATGCCTCTTATAGAATGTATAGGACCCGGGACATATAAAATTGTAGATGGATGGGGACGGCTGCTACCATTTGTGGCACTTCTACAAGTCCTCGCATACTGCAATATGCGTAATGAGATAAGAAGCTTTGCATTAGACTGCATAAATGAATTTAAGATAACGAATACTCCTTATGTCATACCGAAGGACTTTAATATGGATGACTACTTTAAGCCGAGCTGGCATATTATGCGGTATGGTAAGCCTATTGAGGTGTCTTTAAGATTTTCCAAAGATGTTGCAAGATGGATAAAGAGACGTAAATGGCATCCGGATCAGATAATTAAGGAGAGAAAAGACGGGTCTATTATATTCAAGGTCAAGTTGCAGGGGACAAAAGAGCTCAAGTGGTGGACATACCACTGGGCGCCATATTGTGAAATCCTCTCCCCTCCTGAACTGAGAAAAGAGGCAAAAGAGGAGATAAGGAAGTTGGGGAGGGTGTATGCAAATTAAAGGAAAAAACAAGATATACCCATCTATTCCCGCAGCAGATTAAATTAGATTGCTTCGTCGCTATTACTCCTCATGCATCAAGCTAAAGATGAAATGGCTTTCCAAACGATAGGTCGTCACCCGCTTTATGCCTGCCTTTTTCCTTCGGCTGACCTACCTTTGTCACCGCAAATGCTGATTCTTCTTTAGATTTTTAGACCTGGAGTGTAAAATATAATCAGATGAAATAAAAAATGTGTGGAGGGAAAGCCTATGTCAGACCATATTATATCTGGAGAAAAATGTTTAGAGTTATTGCTTGATGTTTCAGGAGATAAGATAAAAAAGAAACCATCATCTGGAAGCAATAAAAAAGAAACAAATCAAAGCATAACAGACCTCATAACAAGCTCGTCTTTAAAAGATTATAATCTTAATGAAATAGATATAAAAATAATAAGCATACTATTTAAGAATATACTTAATGGCAGAGATGAAACAAGGGCTATTGATATATTAAAGAAACTTGAAAATAACAAATGCAAATCTTTAAGTGAAATAAAAAGGCTTGCAAGGTTAAAGAAAATAGGAATACTTAAGACAAACGGAGGATTAGATGATTGTGCTGATGATATTGTGTCTTTGCTTCGCTATAGTTACCAACTTTCGGATGATTTTATAAATAGTATATATAGCCAGACAGAAGAATTGCCTTCAGATACAGCAAAGCCATACAAAAATAACTATGAATATTTAGCCGACCAGTTTGAAAGATTAAATATATTAAGAAATGCCACTCAGGATATAAATAGAAAAATCAGAAGAAGATAAAGCATGAGTGATGGAGTAAAAAATAAGCAGATTGAAAAAGAATTAGTAAATATAGAAAGAAAAATAGCAGAGAGGCTGAACAAAACTGATATTACATTTCCATTAGAGGAGTTTAAGAAGAAGAACAATCTTAGCAAAAAAGAAGAATTAATTATAATCGGAATGCTGGAAAATGAAATTATCAATGGAGAAGAGAGTCATACAGATGAGCTGCTTGATATTATAAGCAAGGGATTTTATGAGAAATTAGCTGATAGGGCAATCTTCAGGGAAGATGGAAAGTTGGTTAAAGAAAAAATTATAGAAAGTGAATCATCAATGCGGCATAGCATATTTAGCAAAGGAAACTCTGTCAAATTGAATGAGAATTTAAAGTTAAAGCTTATTGGGGATAAGAAAAAGAGGAAAAGGGGGGAAATAGTAATGAAGGATGATGACCTTTTTGAAGTAATAAAACCTTCTATTCCAATTGAAAAGGTAATACTGCACCCTAAGACAAATGAAGAACTAACTATTGCAATTGAAAAGATACAGAAAAATACCGCAAATATTTTAAAGGAGTGGGGTATTACAAACAGCTTGCAATCATCAGGGACAGACAAAAGGAGAAAGAGCAGATTGTCGGTTACAATGCTTTTTCATGGTTCACCGGGAACTGGTAAGACACTTGCCGCAAATGCAATTGCATATACTCTGAAAAAAAGCCTTATTACAATTGACTGCTCTAAGATATTAGATAAGTGGGTAGGTGAGAGCGAGCAAAATACGAGAAAGATATTTGACAACTACAGGAAAATATCAGATGAAATAAAAAATCCTCCAGTGCTTCTCTTAAACGAGGCAGACCAGTTTTTACATAGAAGGATAAATGCTGTAAGGGCAGTGGATAATATGTATAACCAGATGCAAAACATATTTTTGGAGCAGATAGAGAGATTTGAAGGTATTCTTATTGCCACAACAAATCTTGTAGAAAATATGGATAGTGCATTTTCAAGGAGATTCCATCATAAGATAGAGTTCAGGAGACCGGGGACTGCTGAAAGATTTAAACTCTGGCAGGTTCATATACCTGAAAAAACACCATTATCAGATGATGTGGATTTATGGTATCTGTCAGAACATTATGACTTATCAGGCGGTCAGATTGCTGTTGTTGTGCATAATGCAGCAACAAGGGCTGCAAGGAGAGGGGATAAAATTATGCTGGAAGACCTGATTGATGCTTCTGAGGAAGAAATAAGTGGCAACTTTGATGAGAAGGCAAAGGTAAGGGTGGGTTTTTAATGCTGTAAGGATGCTAAAAAGGTCATTTATATTAAGGTCTGTAAATTATGGCAAATGATATTCTGGAAAAAGACATAAACTTAGTCTTTCCTCAATTCATTATTCTTAAGGCGTCTGCTGGGTCTGGAAAGACCCATACCCTTACAAAGAGGCTTGTTCAGTTTCTTCTGTCCGATAGGGTTTGCAAAAACGACATCAGAAATATACTCGCAATAACATTTTCAAATAATGCTGCAAAGGCGATGAAGGAGAAAACCCTTGAATGGCTGAAGGCTGTATGTCTAAATGAAGAAGATAAAATTTCAGAGTTATCTGAAATTATCTCTATTGATAAAAAAGAGTTAATTAAAAAGGCTGAAAGGTTAATAGATAATATACTTGATAATTATTCAGACCTGCAGATAAAAACAATTGACAGCTTTATGGCAAGTATCTTCAAATCTTCTGCCATTGATTTTGGATATAATCCGGATTATGAAATACTGATGAGCAATGACTTGCTGATGGAATATTCCTTCAGTTATTTTCTTAGCAATGTCAAAGAGGGTTCTAATGAAGCCGAACTGCTGAAAGAAATCATACCTCATATTATTGAAAACAAAGATGCCTATCCGTGGAATCCTTCAAAAATACTACTCAAGGAAATAAAAGAAATTTACAGAAAATTATCTTCTACATGGAACGAAGTGCAAATTGATGATTATGCTGAGGAAAGCAGGAAAATAAAAGACGGCATAAAGGATATTGCAGAGAAAATTAATGCTGCTATTGAAAAATCAGGACTTGAAAGGAGTGAAAATAGCTCTTTTGAAAAAATCCTCTCTGATATCAGTGATAATAGGTTCTCCGATTTGATTGAAAGGGGATTAAAGAATCCACCTGTAAAGAAGTCCAAGGGCAAAGATAATCAAAAACAGGAATATTATGACAATATAAATAAAATGTGGGAAGCAATGGGAAATTCCATAAGAGAATATGTCTCTTGCTATGCAAAATCTTATTATTTCCCATATTTAAAAGTCTATGAAGCTGTAAGAGAGACAGTTGAAAAGGTCAAAAGACAGGAGGGAAAGATATTCATAGAGGACATTAATAAAAAACTTGCAGAATATCTTGATAAAGAGATTATCCCTGATATCTATTTCAGGCTTGGTGAAACTATTTTTCACTACCTCATTGATGAATTTCAGGATACATCTCCAATCCAATGGAAAAACCTGTTTTTGTTAGTGGAAAATTCTCTTTCAGAAGATGGAAGTTTATTTATCGTAGGAGATACAAAACAGGCTATTTATAGTTTCAGGGATGCTGATTATGAAATTATGAAAGGATTAGAATTAAAAAACCCATTTGAATCAGCAGATTATAGTGTAAAAGAATTGGAGACAAATCATAGAAGTTTTCAAAAGATTATTGATTTTAATGACAAGGTCTTTAAAGAGAATATATACGGAAACAGCAAATATAATGGAGCCGGCGAGGCAAGCGGACTTACAGATTTTAAGCAGACAGTAAAACCTGAGAATAAAAATAAGGGATATGTGGAGATAAATCTCCATGAAGAAAATGATGATGCTCAATTTGAAAAACTTAAAGTTCAGGAATTGGTCAAAGAATTAAAAGAAAGAGGGTATAGTTATGGAGATATCGCTATCCTTACTTTTGAGAATGATGATGTGGTAAATGCCACATCGTGGCTTAATGAAAAAGGTATTCCCTTTATCTCGTATAGCAGTTTAGACATAAGGAGAAGAAAAATAACTAACGAGATAATCTCTCTGTTAAAATTCCTTGACTCTCCGATAGATGACCTTTCGTTTGCAACCTTTATATTAGGAGATATCTTTAGAGAAGTTTTGAAGAAAGATAAAGCAGAAGATAAATTAAGGGAGTTTATTTTCAATAACAAGGATAATCCTCCTTTATATAAGGCATTCAAAAACAAGTATGAAGAGATGTGGGATAGATATTTTAATGATTTATTTAAGTCGATAGGGTATATGCCTTTGTATGACGTTGTTACGGAGATATTTAATGTGTTTAAGATATTTGAAATATATAAAAAAGAGGAGGCAACCCTAATCAAACTATTAGAGGTAATAAAAAATTATGAAGGGAAAGGCAATAATAATCTCAGAGCCTTTCTTGAATTTGCCTCCGATGATGATAGAGGCGAAGCGGAATGGAACATTGATGTGCCAAAGGGTATAAATGCGGTGAGGGTGATGACAGTTCACAAGGCAAAGGGATTGGGATTTCCTGTTGTAATAGCCATGCTCTATGGCAAATATAATAGGGGTTTTGACTATATACCTTATAAAGATAATGATTCAAATAAAGTTAATCTTTTAAGGATTAATTCAAATATTGCAGGAAAAAGCGAATATTTAGGGGAGATTTACAATAAATTAAAAGTAAAGGAAGATGTGAATCGGCTTAACAGCCTTTATGTAGGGCTTACAAGGGCAGAAGCAGAGATGTATATAATAGGCGTAAATAAGAAAAGGGAATACTATAACCCTTCTGAATTTCTGCCTCATAGCGAATATAAACCAACAGATAAGCCTATTGCAGAATCCCGTAAAAATGAAGATGACGATAAAGGACATATTACCCCTCTCCATCACAATTTGAAGAGTGTCAGCGTCAGTATCAGTAAAAGCACTCATACTGTCAAAAAGGATAAGATGAGAGGAGAATTTATTCACAGGGTCCTATACTTCATTGACTACATCACTAATAACTATGAAAAGGAGATTGAAGAGGCAATCCACAAAGTTCAAAACGAAACTGGCAACCTTTATAGTGATGATGAGATAAAAAGGATTTTGACAGATTATATCAGGAAAGACGAAATCATGGGCTATTTTCTTCAAAAGCCCGGCAGGACAATAAGAAGAGAGCAGGAATTTCTTGACACGGCTGGAAATCTGCTGAGGATGGACAGGATAATTATAGATGAGAATATAATCACAGTAATGGATTTTAAGACTGGAAAAGAAAGTAATGAAGAGGACAAAAAGCAGATTAATAATTATATGGACATATTAAGAGGAATATATCCAGATAAAAAAATAGAAGGCATCATAACCTATGTTGACCTTGGAAAGATAGTGAGGATAAGTTGAATACGGCATTTTTAATACCTAATAATCATGATTTGATAGAGGCAGTTGCATCCCGTCTAATAAAGGATGGAAAGGATTATACATCAAATCTCGTTGTCTTTCCCGGAAAGAGGCCATCGCATTTTTTAAGAAGAGCTATTGCACAGAAGGAACAAGGTGCGGTTATCCCGCCTGCCATTTTTTCTATGGATGAGTTTGTTGATTATGTTTATGCTGAAAAGCTTGGGGTTATAAATAGAAAAATAGATGTAATAGATGCTATCTCTATCCTTTATGAAATCCATAAGAAGTCATCAAAACCTATTGGCGGAGATGATTTTATAAACCCAGACGAATTTTTCTCCATCGGATTAAAAATTTACCATGATATAGAAGAGCTTTATATAGAAAATATTGATAAAGGTCAGGTAAGAAATATTGAGCCGCTTATAGAAGGAGGCGTGCCGAAAAAGACGAAGGAAAGACTCCACTCTCTCTCCTATTATTATGATGAATTTTATAAGAAAATAGAGTCATTGAATCTTTCTACAAGGTCACTGAGATACCATTTTATTTCAAAAGAGATTAGTAAATCGGGCTTGGAACATTATAAACAAATTATTATTGCTGGTTTTTTTGCCTTGACTGCATCTGAGAAGATTATTTTTAAAAACCTCTTTAACATTGGGAATGCCTCATTCATATTTCAGGATGGAACAGGGATAAGTGAAAAGATTAATAATTCAGATTTAGGATTTAGGGTCACCCAGCCGATGGATGGGTCGTCGGATTTGGTTAAAGATAATAATAGGGAATTGCCTGCGATACACTATTATCAAAGCCCGGATACTCATGGACAGGTTTTGGGAATAAATAGCATTATCGCCGATAAACTAAAGGAGGGGAATGTAGATGAAAAGACAGTATTTGTCCTCCCTTCCTCCGAAACTCTGTTTCCATTGATACATCATACCCTTTCTGTTCTTTCAGAGGACGATTATAACATTTCAATGGGCTATCCGCTTCACAGGACCCCGATTTTCGGTTTTTTGAATAATCTTATGCAATCCATAAACTCTATGGAGGGAGAACATTTTTATATCCCAGATTATCTCAACCTGATTTTGCATCCCTATGTAAAAAACATACTCTTTAATGGCAGAGCAGATATTACAAGGATAATGTTTCATACTATTGAGGAAGAGCTTATAGAAAAAAAGACAGTAACTTTTGCAACCCTGTCAGAGATTGAGGGGAATGAAGAAATATTTAATAATATTTTAAAGAAGATTGAAAAAAATGAGGCGAAAGTTACAAAAGAAGATATTAAAACACATCTAAATACAATCCATAGGAACATTATTGAAAGGTATATTGGTTTCAAAAATGTAGGCAATTTTGCCCAAAAAGGGATAGAGGTCTTAACTTATATATATGAGAACAGCACAGCCCGATACCACCCATTATTTTATCCTTATTTTGAAGCGTTTATAGAATCTTTTAATGCAATTTCAAACTCCTTAATGAAAGATACAATACTTGATAAAACTGTGAGCTATTTTAATCTATTTAAAAAATACATAATGACATGCCATGTGCCATTCAAAGGAACGCCAATAAAGGGATTGCAGGTGTTAGGATTTCTTGAGACGAGAAATCTCAAATTTGATAATGTTTTTATTCTTGATATGAATGAAGACATAATTCCTGCTACAGGAAAAAATGACTCTATACTGCCGTTCAAGGCAAGAAAAGCCCTCAATCTGCCAACCTATGCTGATAGTGATAAAATTGCCGCTTACTACTTTGACACACTGATAAGAGGTGCAAAGGAAATTCACCTTTATTTTACTGAGAATGACAAAAAAGAAAAAAGCAGATTCGTAGAACAGCTTATCTGGGAAAGACAGAAAAAATCTAAGGGGATGCAATCCAGCAATTATATTAAATCAATAGCATATTCAGTTGAGCTAAAAAACGAAACACCTGCTTCCATAAACAAAACTGAAGACATATTAAAATATTTAAGAGATTATTCTTTTAGCCCGACATCATTAAATACCTACCTTAAATGTCAATTACAATTTTATTATAAGTATGTCCTAAAAATTGGTGAAAAGAAAGATATCTCTGATGAGATTGAGAATGTTGATATTGGAAAGTTTGTTCATAAAGTCCTCCTTAACCTCTTTAACGATAAGAAAGGACGGAACCTTACTGAAAAGGATTTCAGAAAAGAGGAAATTGACAACATCGTTGAAAGGCTTTTTGAACAAGATTATGGCAAAAATCCTATTGGTGCTAACTACCTTTTACAGCTCCAAATAAAGAATCGTTTGCAAGATTTTCTTCAAGATTATCAGATTCCTTTAATAAAAAAAATACCTGTCAAAATCCTTAACCTTGAGGAAAGAATTGTTAGAGAAGTAGAAATATCAAATGTGAGGTTTAAACTTGAAGGAAATTTGGATAGGATTGAGAAAAGGGATGAACAGATATTTATTTTAGACTACAAGATAAGCTCAAATAAAAATTATTTAAAGATTAGGTTTGATAAACTTGACCCAAATAATAGAGAGACATGGATTAAGGCGATAGGGTCTATTCAACTACCATTTTATCTTTACCTGTATTCAGAAAGTGAAAAAGTAAATATAGAGAAAATAAATTGTTGTTTTCTCCTTCTTGGCAAGACAAATATAAACGAAGAAATTGAATTGCCACTCTTTAAAACGGATGAAGACGTTAAAAGAAGCTATGATACTATTAAAGACATAATCTTCAAATTGCTTCAAGAGATTACAGATAGCAAAATCCCCTTCAATCCTGCTTCGGATATTAAAAATGTATGTCCAGATTGCGAATTTAAAAACATCTGCGGAACACAATGGCTGTCAAAGAAAAAATGGAATTAATTTATAATAGAAGATGATGTAAATCTACAAAATGATATAAGGCAGTTTATTGAAAATTTCGATATGCTCATTATTGTTGCAGATATGGGCAGCAAAACAGATTATCCTAATTTGTATTTAGATACTATGGTATATGGTGCTGCAAGTAAATTAGGCTTGAAAAATGTTATTGTGATAGAATCTACAAAAATATCAAATGGTGATTATTCTTTGGTAATTTATTTATTTGAAAGGGCAAGTAGATTATATATTGAAAAATTGATAAAATATTGCAATTAAGATTTGCATATAATTGAGTATAATTCTCATAAAGTATATCAAAGGGAAGTTGTTTTGATAGGTATACCAAGAATAGACGACGCGATAGATATGGATCCCTGCTTAATACTTGCAGGGACAAGTTTAAAGGTTATTGAAAGACTCCAGCAACTCGGCTGGAAGCGGGGGGGATACCTTGCTTTATCAGCAGGAGTATGTATTGAGTCTAAATTTGTGAAAGGGATAACAGGATAATGGCCGCTGTTTATAATTTTCTCGATATAATGCTAATGCACAGCATAAGCAAGGGAAAGGGGAGATAGGGGAGGTGTCCCGCTTCATCCAATGAACCTCATTAAACTAAAACCGCGCAACAGAGGCAATCTCGCGCTTACCTAAAGATATACAGAGTTCAGCTTTGATAATTTATGAGAAATTCGAACAACTCTTGGAACAGCCCGATTTAATCAGAAAAATAGACGGCGAGATTCAGCGCCTCGGCTTATCCACCGCCGCAACAAGTAGCAGGTCGGCGCTGTCGCTTCTTAATGAAGCAGAACAGGCTTTCAGGGTTCCCAGTGTTAATGAAGTGTCGCCTTCCGCAGTTCCCATCCCTGTACGCGAGGCCATAAAACGCATTTTTGACGATCTGCTTCCAAGACGGCCACAGCAAGAAAAAACCGGTGGTAACTGAGAAAAAGTTCGATCCATTTGCAAACAATGTTCGCGTGACGGTATTGACAGCAGGCAAATTGAAAATTTCGCAGAAGAAGCCCACATTTTAAATGACCTTCTGTCAGGAGCTAAACAGAACCAACTCACACGGGATAAGGTTAGGGAACTGCTGAATAGAGGACGCCTCAAGAATAGACATTGATTGTATAAAAAGCACAAAACCCCCCTTTAAATAAAGGTTTCGGTGAAGTATAATCTTCACCAGATGGGTGAAACCAATAAACAAAGGAGGGGTATAAAGATGATACAAC
>Ga0209324_10000989_pt1 | contig 19693 bp, 23 predicted proteins | sample Rifsed19ft3_FD_184015 | JGI IMG/M metagenome (GOLD analysis project Ga0209324, IMG submission 184015) | Soil microbial communities from Rifle, Colorado, USA - sediment 19ft 3 (version 2) | ecosystem: Environmental > Terrestrial > Deep subsurface > Rock core/Sediment | place: Rifle, Colorado...
GAAGAAGATCAGAATTGAAGCTAAAGAAGATATGAAGAAGCGGATAGGTAGATCACCGGATAAGGCTGATGCTTTAGCTTTGGCTTTTTTTGATTTGACAAATCTAGGAACAGAACTTATAATTATGGAGAACTAAAAAGAACGCATAAATAGTGGCGTTCTTTTTTTAATATGGTTGACGAATTAATACTAGGATCATCCCTAGAATTACCCGAAGCACCCACGCGTAAGTCTACAGAATATATTAAAACCTATCAGGGATTAATATATTCTTGTGTTTCTCGCATTGCTCAAGAAGTTTCTACTATTCAACTCAAACTCTTAAAGAAGAAAATAATTAAAGGTAAAATTGAATTAGAAGAAGTAGAAGAACATGAGGTATTATCATTATTGTATTATGCTAATGAGTTCTATACTTTTTCGCAATTAATCTTTATTACTGAAGTCTATTGGCAATTGACCGGTGAGGCTTTTTGGGTAATTTTCGATACTAATGATCGGAAAAATCCTAAGCAAGTATGGCCACTTCGACCGGATTGGGTCGATATTATTCCATCTAAAACCGAATTTATAGATCATTATGAATATCATCCTGAGGGTTGGGCTAAAGGGGTAAGATTAGAAAAAGAACAGATTATTTTCTTTAAAAATCATAATCCTTTGAATCCTTATCGGGGTAAGGGTGCAGTTCAAGCTTCAAGTATGGCAATTGATACTTTAGATTTCTTAAATAACTGGAATCGTAATTTCTTTTTTAATTCTGCAATCCCTTCTATTGTTTTTACGACTGATAAAAAATTAAAGAGTGAAGAAATTAAACGATTTATGAGTGATTGGCAGAATAAATATGGAGGGGTGAGTAATGCAAATAAGGTAGCTTTTTTAGGGGGAGGATTAAAACCGGAGATTATCTCACAATCTTTCAAGGATATGGATTTTGCAGTTCTAAAACAAAGTGTTAAAGATGACATTTTAGCGAGTTTTGGTATTCCAAAAACTATTCTAGGATTAACTGAAGATGTTAATCGGGCAACTTCTTCAACGGCGAAACAGATTTTTGCAGAAAATACTATTAAACCATTAATGACAAGTTTTGTTTCTTATTTAAATGAATATTATTTACCTTTATTTGAAGATAAAAGCGATCTCTTTTTTGATTATGAAGATCCAACCCCTGAGGATGTTGAATTACAATTAAAAATTTATGAGAATGGACTAAAAAATGGTTGGCTAACTATTAACGAAGTTAGAGATGAGGAGAACAGAGAACCGATAGAAGGTGGAGATATTATTTATTTGCCTTTTAGCTTACAACCAATGGGATCACCACCTCCAAGTTTTGGAAATAATATTGGAGAAAAAATTAAAGGTTTTTTTGGTAAAACTGACGAAAAACAGGAAGGATATATTACTCTTAAGGCAAAACGAAAAAAGAAACGGATTAAAGATATACTTACACTACCGATTCCCCCTAAACGATTATCAGAAATTCGTAAAGAACAGATAATGAATAATATTAAACCGGATTTGATTAAGATGATTTCGGTTTTAATGAAATATAAAGAACCAGAAAAGTCTAAGGAAGAACAAGAGAAAATTGGAAAACAACGTGAAGCTCATTGGAAGCAGTTGGTAGCAAAGACTGATGTTTGGGAAGCAAAGTATCGGCAGATATTATGGGATTATTTTCAACGTCAGGAAAAAGAAGTTTTGCAAAACATTGAGAGTTTAAAATCTTTTCCGATGATGGAGCGTAAAAATAAAATAGATACTGCCTATTTTGATTTGAAAGAATGGGATAAAGTATTAGAAGTTCAATTAAGACCATATATTAAAGAAATTGTTAATCAACAAGGCGGTTTTACTTTTCATTCTTTAGGATTGCCACAAAATTTGAATCTTTCTACCGAAAGAGCGGTTAGATATTTAGAAAATGTTTCTCTGCGATTTTCAGAAGAAGTAAATCAAACTACTTTAGTTAAATTGAGAGAGAGTTTAGCAGAGGGAGTTAAATTAGAAGAATCGATCAATGAATTACGTAAAAGAGTGAATGAAATTTATGGTAATGCAAGTACAGCTAGGGCAGAGATGATAGCTCGATCAGAGGTATTGCGAGCTTCCAATTTTGCCACAAATGAAGCATATATCCAGAGTGGTATAGTTACGGGTAAGGAATGGTTAACGGCTGAGGATGAAAGAACATGTCCATGGTGTAGTTCAATGAACGGAAAGATTGTTGATGTTAAAAGTGATTTTTTAAAGGAGGGTGATGACTTAACGGTAAATGATAAAAAGTTAGATTTAGATTATTCTGATATAACCACACCTCCCTTGCATCCACAATGTCGATGTACTATTTTGCCTTGGTTAGAAGAAATTGAAACTAGTCAACCTCTATTACCAGATGTTAAAGAAACAATTGAGGGTAACTTTTATATTCCACAAACTAATCAAACTGAATGGTTAAAAACATTTTATAAAAAAGACAATCAACCAGAATTAGCAGAATATGCGGAAGAGTTCGATTTTAAAATTGAAGAGATCGATATTGACTGGATGAAGCGTAATGTACATTTTTATACTACTTTTGACGCTAAAACTGAAAAATATTTTGAGAATATGAAAGATGGAGATAAATTCCCGCCGCTTATAGTTATTCCAGATATTCAAAAAGGAGTAGAAGACAGTTTTGGGCTATTGTTATGGGATGGTAATCGTAGATTTAATGCTTTAATGAAGCTAAAAAATATTAATAAATTTAAGATATTAATAGGGAGTTGGAAATGAAGTTTCCAAAAGAATTAGAAGAACTCATCAGACAATTAGAAGAAGCCGGCGAAAAAAATGCGGTAGCACTAGCAATAATTCAGTGGCAGAAAGAACGTAAAGAAGGTAAAAAGTCTTTTAATTATATGGTGAAAAAGAATATTGAAGAATCTCTAAATGAATTAGAAAAAGTAAAGTTAGATAAAATAAAGGTTGAAAAAGAAATCAGAGATGCAGAAAAAGAAAGAGAAAAGATAATTAAGAGGGCTAAAGAGCAAGCCAAAAAAGAAGCGGAAGAAGAAAAAAAGAGTTTAATACAACATATAATTGATTTGAAAAATAAACTACAAGAGAAATTATTATCATGAGTGAAAGTGAACTACAACAACTCAAAAAAGAAACCGATGAAATTTTAGGCTCTGATAAAGAGTTTGATTTTTTATTGTCCTTAAAAAAAATATTGCAAGAGAATATTCCTGATAGTTCTGGATTATCAATAAGTAAAAAAAAAGAATTTGAACAATTAATTAAACAATTAGAGAAAGTAGAAAAAACAATTGGAGAGAAGAATGAAAATATTCAATATGCTCTAATTGATATTTTAAAACAATTCAAACAATTTAAAGTTAATATTCCCAAACGATTTGATGTTAATGTTTTAAATCAAACAACATATCCTCAATTTCCTTCTTCATTAAAAGTTAATAATTTCCCTAAAGATATTAAAATTAATAATTTACGCGATTATACACCTGATATTTATAAATTTGAAAGTTTGCTTTTAGCATTATTAAAACAAGGAAATAAAAAAGAGATAAAAGTGAATCTGGATGAATATTTAGATTCAAAAAGACCATTAGCTGTACGATTGTCAGACGGGAAGAAATTTTATAAAGCATTATTGCAAGCTTTTACTTCGGGGGGTGGCGGAGTTTCTTTTGCCAAAAGTAATGGAGACGTACAAGAAGGATTAATTGATTCTGATCGGCATGTACAGGTAGATGTATTATCTACACCAGAATCGGCGGTTTCTGCTACGCCAACTGTTTATAATATTGATTTGACTTTAGCGGATACCGAATATTCTCAAGCATTACCAGTAAATACAGAAAAGTTTGAGTTTTGGTGTCGTGGAGCTTATGATATTCGTTTTGCTTTTATTACTGGAAAAGTGGCTACACCTACTGCTTCTTATCTAACTTTGAAAGCGGGAACTTATGCAGAGGAAGATAACTTAAATTTAGCCGCTACCACTTTGTATTTAGCGTGCGGAACGGCGGCACAAGTTGTTGAACTTCTAGTTTGGACATAATATGAAGATATCTGGAATCCCAATACAATTATTAGACAATCGATATTTGAAGCTTGATGCTTCAAATGATCCCGTGACTGGCAACCTTTTAGTTAGACCTACAGTTGATTCTCTCTCTAACTTCGAAGTACAAGATAAAGACACAAATGTAATTCTGTCAGTAGATAGTGTGAACAATAGAGTCGGCATTGGGACGGCGAGTCCTCTGGGCAAAACTCATATCAAAAATAGCCAAAATACTGCAACTCTAGGAAGTGAAATGATAACGGTAGCTAATAATAGGACTTTTGCCGGCGCGGGTAACTGGACGGGGACCAATTGGACAGTAGGAAGTGGCGTATACACACACACCGCAGGAGCTAATGCTGCATCTCTGGCGAATACTTATTTAAGTGAAGCTCCTGTCGGCGGTAATTATTACAAGGTAGTTATTAAAATTACTACCACTGTGGCGGGAGTACTAACCATTGCTCTTGGCGGAAGAAGTTATTTTAATCTAGCTGGGAGCCAGCCTAGTCAAGATGTCACATCAAATACTTATACATTTATGATGAAGGCTGTTGGTAATGGTCCTATCACACTTACACCAGACGCTGTTTGGACAGGCAGTGTGGACAATGTAAGCATTAAAAAAATAACTCCTATTTCAGAACCGCTTATAACTTTTGAAACGAACGCAGAATCTATACCATCAAGCGAGATAAGAATTACTGATAGTACTACACAAAATATGTACTTCGGGAAAGAAAACGGGGTTACGTGTGTTACATCCATATCAACGGCGAACGTGGGAATTGGGTTTAATTCGCTGTATTCTGTTATAACAGGATCGAGTAATGTAGGTATTGGAACTGACGCTTTGTATCAATTGACAACGGGCGACCTTAATATTGCCATCGGGAATGGGGCATTTTCAGGGCTAACTATTGGTAGTGGTAATATTGCTCTTGGCGGAAACTCTTTTTGGGGGAATATATCTGGATCATATAATATTGGTATTGGGACAGATTCGGGCTCTAAAAATATTTCGGGTTCAAATAATACTTTTATTGGATATTCCGCTGGTTTCTGGCAAACGGGAAGTGATAAGTTAATTATTGACAATATCCTGCGAGCAAATGCGGCCACTGAACTAACTAACGCTATCATTTATGGTGTGTCAGCGGCGCTTCCGATAAACCAGACTTTAGCATTAAATGCAGTTGTTTCAATTAGTGATGGCCTGATAGTCAATGAGGGCGGATTATCAACTTGTGATACTCGAATAGAGGGTGATACTGATGCTAATTTATTATTTGTTGATGCTAGTGCCGATAAAGTGGGCATCGGGACGACGGGGCCGGGAGCAAGATTAGAAATTATTGGCGGCAGTGCCGGTTCTAAGTCGCTGATAGTTAGAGGAAATTCAAGTAATGACGCCAACATTCAGGAATGGCAATATAATAGCGGAACTGTTAGGGCAAGTATAGCAAATACAGGAGCATTTTATACCCTTGGAGATGTAGGAATTGGGGTCGCTGTTGATACAAAATATGGTCTTAATTTAGCAAAATCTGTTGATGGAGCAGATACGCTGACATATAGGGGATTAAATTTTACCCTTACCGATGCTCCAAGCACAAGCAATACGCACTATGTCCAAGGTTTAGCTGGTTATACTTATGCTAATCCTGAGGCCGGTGTTACAAACTCGGGAAATATAAGAGGAGGTATTTTCGGCGCATACTTAACGTCTGACGCAACCCAAGGAACGGTAACTACTGTCTATGGATTATCGGTTGGAGCGGGGACGCTTACTGGCGCTACAGGAACAATAACCAATCTTTATGGTTTTGATCTAAGCCTTGCAAAAGCATCGGGTTCAACAATAACCAATGCCTATGGTTTGTATTTGGCAGATGTAAACCAAGGAGATACTCTTAACTATGCCATTGTCACCAATGCAGGAAATATCGTCTTTAACGAAGGCGGCGACGCTTCGACTGACTTTAGAGTAGAGGGAGATACTGCTACTAATCTTTTATTTACCGACGCTTCTGCGGATGCGGTGGGAATAAATTATACCGATCTTACTGGAACTACGGGGAAGTTCCTAGTAAACGGCAATGTTGGCATAGGCACGACAGCACCCGCTACACACTTAGAACTTAGGGCAACAAAAGACGATAATATCAGAATTACTTCAACGAAAGATGCTAGTGATTGGACAACTAGCGATACTATTGGTGGTTTTGAATTTTATGGTTCTGACCTTTCGGGGCTTGGTGCTGGCGTAAAAGCCTCCATGAGGGCTATTCAGGAAAATGGAATATATGGAAATCTTTTTGGTCTTATGTTTTCTACAGCTGGTACTAATGGAAATGATACAGAACGTATGAGGATTACCAACACCGGCAACGTCGGAATTGGGACAATAGCTTTCGGTACATCTGCCACGAAAGTCCTGGGTATTGGCAGTGGTACAGCACCAACCACTGCTCCGGCGGATATGGCCCAGATGTGGGTGAAAGACATCAATGCCGCTGCCGGATACGCTGGATGGCACAAACGCACGGAGACCACAAATGTTGTAGAGATTGTTCCGGGCGTCGTCATCAAAGCCACAACTGGGCGGACAGCAAACCCCTACGAGGGATTTATAGAAATCAACACCTTTGATAATCTCGTGGCAATCTACGCTGACGCTGACTGGCGCACGCTCGCCAGCGGATGGTAAAGACACTAAATAATGATATTATAATAGAAAATTAAAAAGGAGGTTTATGAACATTAAAGTAACTGAACCAGTTTTAGATTATGAGGGGAAAGTAATCAAAAGCGGAAAGGATAAAAGTCTTATATGGCGGGATATTATCTTTCAGGCTTTAAACAGTGTTACCCAAAATGAGGTTTTAACTGGCGAACAAAAAGCCAAATGTTATCGAATTAGCCAAAAGGTATATGATAGCAATGCTCCTGATTTGACCTTAGATGAGAGACATTTTGTTTTGGAGCGGATTGATAAAATTATTTTATCGCCTTTAATTTGTGGGCGGGCAGAAGAATTTTTTGAGGAGAAAAAAGGTGAAGGAAAATAAAAACGATACAATCTCGTGGTTACAATACAATAACATTGCTGGTATTGTGGCTTCGGCTTTAATGTTATCAACCACCTTCTTTGCTTTATATACTAAGGTAGAAGTTTTGATTACTCGGGTCGATAATTTACGTGCTATTGTCGAGAAACAGAATGATCTTGTGGCTCAATTTCGGGAGAAACAGATAGAGATAGACAAAAGACTAACTTTAGTCGAAGCTGAAAAATGACATATCCTTTTACTAAACACTGGGAGTTTTCTAATACTTTTGGAACGGCACAGCACTATGACTTTAAATGTCCAGTATGGACGCCGTTTGTAGCGATAGAGGCTTTTATGCCTGATTTTATCGGTATTGATAAAGGACGAGGTATCGCTGGTACTGGCGAACATGGTCGGTGGCGGTACTGGCATGTGGAATCGTTTGATATTCAGATTCAAGAAAATAAATTAGTTAAGGAAGGTCAGATGATAGGCTATACCGGCGGCTGGCCGCCATTAGCAAATGAAGCTACTACAGGTGCTCATTTACATGTAGATTGCCAAAAAGACGGTAAGTATATAGATTTTATGAAGTTAATTAAAGAGGAGGAAGATATGTCTGATCCACAGTGGATAATAGACGTAACCGAAAAGGGTAAAAAAGCCCTCAAAAATTTAGGACTTACTGAATGGCTGAATAAGCCACCATCAGAACAGCTTAAATTTTTAATTGATTTAGCAGTTCAAGGACAAGAGATTGGTCTTAAAGAGGCTTGGAAAAAAATCGGCAAGATGATTGGAATCAAGTGAGATAGGTTTCATCATTTTTAGGTGGCTTGTAGAGTCTTAAAAATGAAAGGAGAACTATTCCTACGAATAAATACTGGCAGAATGAAGCGGCTAAATTATGGGATGAAATACGGCGATTGGAGAACAAAATTGATAAAAACAAGAAAGGTGTTACTTGGGAATTTCGTTTACTTCTGGATGAAGTAAGGGGCATCAACGATTTCATGCAACAAACCTCTAAAAAAAGAGGATAAAAATATATTTTAGGAAGAAGGTGACTAAAATGTCAGAACCATTCAAAGAAGCGTTAAAAGAATTATTAAGAGTGATTGCTTTGGCTGTAGTTCCCGTAGTTATCTCTTTTGCCGAGGCAGGTACTTTTTCGTGGCGGGAAGTGGCGCTTGTGGGAGTGATCGCTGGACTTAGGTTTGTTGATAAACTTTTGTATTTAGAGGGTAAGGAAAAAGAGAATAAGATACTTGAAGGCGGTTTAACGAGATTTTAGTATAAATTTCAGAGTATTTTTTTTCTTAGATAAGCGTTACAGGAATTTCTAAAAAAATAGGCAGATTTCATAAATTTAAAGAGGTAAATATGATAGATGAACTTCGTTGCGAAAATTGTGGCAGATTTTTAGGAAGTAATTTTGAGGGTCGTTTTGTCAATCTTAAATGTGGTAAATGTGGTTGGGTAACTAAAATAAACATTAATCCAAAACCATTAGGGAAATGGGAATTGACAAAAGAGAAAAAAATGGTATTATTTAATTGAATTAAATAAATATAGGCAGTCAAAGCCTCTAACCTCATTAAATGACTAAAAGTCACCGTATGAGGTTAGAGGCTTTTTTTATTGCTTAAAGGCGGGGAATATTAGTTTAATACTATTTATGCGTTCTTTTTTCCCCGTCTTTATGAAGTAAAAAATCATGCCTGAAACTACCGAAAATTATCATCGAGTGCCTAATCCAAAACATACTGAAAGTGAGTGCGAGAATATTCGTACTATGACTGTTTCCGGAGAAAAAGGGATTAAAGCACTTTATTGTATTGATCATAAAAAAATTAAAACCTATCTTTTTGATGTAGAAAAGTGGTCGATGGATGAAGCTAAAAGATGGGTTGTCAATCACTCTAAGGAGGTGCATCTTATGGATCATTTTATTGCAAAAGCGTACGTAGAAAAAAGAGATAATGATGAAGAAGGAATACTAGAAGCGGCAGTAGCTTCAACGGGTAATGAAGACAGACATGGAGAAGAATTAAATCAAGAAGGATGGGAATTAAAAAATTTCAAGAAAAATCCAGCATTCCTTTGGGGACATAATTTTAGGGAAGAAAGACCCCCAATCGGCAAAGTATTAAAAGTATGGTTGGATGGTGAAGGAAAAAAGACAAGATTAATGTTTAAACCTAAATTTGATTTAGAAGATCCTTTTGCGGCAGAGATTTATAGAAAATACAAAGATGGTTTTCTAAATTCTTTTTCGGTTGGTTATATTCCTCTTGAAATTGATGGCAATCAACATTTAAAAATGGAATTGCTTGAAATTTCTGCCGTAGCGGTTCCGGCAAATGCTGATGCTAATGTAAGACGTGGTTTAGAAGAATTTAAAATTAAAACTATTACTTGGGAAGGAATATATAAATGTTTATATGGATGTAATTTAGAAAGTAAAGACATTATACCTTTTTCGGGTTTTCCGATTGCTGAAGAATCACGAGCATGGAATGGGGGAACTGCTGAGGGAAGAATCCGTAATTGGGCAGGGGGTCCCGAATTAGAGAAAATAGATTGGTTAAAATATCGTAAAGGGTTTACGTGGTTTGATTCTCGAGATGAGAAAAATCTACGTTCGTATAAATTGTTGCATCATGACATTGAGAATGAAGAGTTAGTAACTGTTTGGACTGGGATACGAACCGCAATGGCTATTTTATTAGGAGCAAGGGGAGGGATTGATATTCCCGAAAGTGATCGTAAAGGAATCTATAACCATCTATTACGACATTATGAACAATTCGAAAAAGAGGTTCCTGAATTTAAATATGTTGAAGATCAAGTTCTAAAAAAATTAGAAGGAGAGATAAAAGGAGATGCTTATGAAAAAGCAGTATCAGAAGTTAAAGGACAAATTACAGCTTTACGGAATGAAGTTAAAAGCATTTTTAGTAAAAAAGAAAACGAGCAAGAAAAAAAGAATATCTTTGAAATGCAAAAATTAAGAAAAGCATTAAAGATTATATCAATAGCTTTAACGAAAGGGGGTGAAAAAAAAGATGGACAAAGATAAAATTAAAGCACTTCTTAAAGAACTTGAAGATGAAGGTTCAAAAGAAGGTGATGAATCAAAGGAAGGAACTGATGAAAAATCCTTATCAATTGATGCACTTAAATTAGCCGAAAAAATCGGAGATAAAATTGTATCAACAATTGAAGAAAAAACCCAACGAAAAGATGATGGTACTTTAACCAAACTTTTCACGCCCAAGGGTGGATTAGAAGCAGTAAAATATCCTTCTAATGATGAATTGGCAAATTTGAGTAAAGAAGATAAAATTCTTGTTTGGTTTAAGGCCATGATAAATAAAGATCGTGACAACCGAGCGGATTTTGTCTTTAAAGCGTTAATTGAAGGTACTGATGCTCAAGGGGGATACTTAGTTCCTGAAGAGTTTAGGGCAGAAGTTTTCCGCATTCTTCCAGATATGGCGGTAATGCGTAAACTTGCTAGAGTAATTCCTATGACTACAGATACCCTTAACCTTAATACTTTGTCTGCTCGGCCGTATGCTTATTGGACGAGTGAATATGCGTCAAAGTCTACAACTTCAGCAGAATTTGGTCGCGTGACCTTACAACCCAATGATCTAGTGTGTTTGCTTCCTGTGACTCATCAACTTATTGCTGATGCCAATATTGATGTGATCCGATTTGTAGTCGAATTGTTTGCGGAGGCAATCGCGGCCGCTGAGGATGATGCTTTCTTCACTGGTTCGGGTTCGGGTCAACCTCAGGGTATTGCTTCTTGTAGTAGTACCGGTTCTATAGCCTCTGGGGGATTACTGAATTTTGACGACATTATTTCTGCGATCTATTCTAGGAAACAAAGGATTCGTCAAGCTCCTAGTGCGGCTTTTGTAGGTAACCGAAGAGTAATTGAAATTCTACGTAAGGTTAAAGATAGTAATGGAAGATATATCTGGACACCGGGTGCTTCTTCAGATGTTGCTAACAGAGGTCCCGAAATGGTATATGGTTATCCGATTCATGAGAACAATGATCTTTCTGAGCATGTTCTTTGGTTTGGAGATTGGAAATATTACCTCATTGGAGACCGACAGTCTCTTGCGGTTGAAACTACCCGTGAAGGTGGAGACGCATGGAGAAGGAATGCAACCGAGGTCAAGGCAGTAGAGAGAATTGACGGAAAATGTGTGTTAGGTAGTGCTTTTGTGCAAATTACAGGAATTTAGTTGTAATCTTGCGACAGGGGATAACTCAATCCCCTGTAATGAGGAGGCAACTATGATTAAAGTTCAATTTTTTAAAAATGGTGAAATAATTGAAGTTACCCGTAATGAAGCACATGGATTAATCGAAAAAGGATTAGCTAAAATTTATGTTGAATATGAACAAAAAGTGATAAGACCTTCTAGAGGAAGACGAAAAGGGTATTCAGTTAAAAAATTATAAATATGTCAGTCAATAATTATGTACTTACAACTCGACAACGTTTGATGAATTTTCTAGGAATTACTACAGTTACTACAACTGAGGGTAATGTTTTAGATCGAATTATTAATAGTGTAACTGATTATATCGAACATTATTGTCAGCGTCGGTTTAAACAAACGACTTATACTAATGAAGAATATGATGGGACTGGAAGTAAACAGTTGTTGCTTAAAAATTATCCAGTGAGTACAACAGCAACATTTACTTTAGGAGAAAGACAAACTTCTCTGCATAGTGATGATTGGGATAATGTTGATAGCTCATTATATTTTGTTCAATATAACGAGGGAATTGTAGAATTACCGCGGGGAAAAGATTGGCGAGCATTAACTTCAACCGGTGAAAGTGAATTTAATGCTTTAATAAGGGGTTGGCGCGTAACATATACTGCAGGATATAATTATGATAATACGGTTACTTTTTTATCGGATGTTGGTCTTAGTGATTTAGAATATATAGCATGGCGATTGTGTGCAATAGGTTGGAATAGGAGGAAGGGTGATCCCGGAGTAGAATCAGAACGGATAGGTGATTATTCTGTTAGTTATGCTAAAGAAGTTTTTGAAAACTCCGAAGTGAAAGCTATTTTAGATAAATATGCTCGAATGGATGTGGTTTAGACCATGGGAATCAAAAGATTTTTCAACCAAAACGTCACGGTTAGAAGACTCAAAACCGTCAGTGGATACAAAAAAGCGTTTCGAGCAACAGCGACTGTGGATAGTCATATTCAAGAGCTTGATGGTGAAGCTCGGCAAGTTTTGGGAATACTGGAAGGTCGAGCATGGGAAGCATGGTTTGACGTGGCGGCAGATATACAGGAAGGCGATAAAATCACAGATTCAAAAGGGATAATTTATAAAGTAAGAGAAGTCACTCAAAAAGATTATGGTATTAATCAACATCTACAAGTAATTCTAGAAGAATATAATGAGTGATCTAAAAGGAATCCAATTTAATTTGAGTATTACGCCACCGTTTGAAAAAGTGGCTAATTTATTTCGTACCTTTTCGATTGGAGAAAGTGTTCAAAAGGGATTGGCAAAAATTATTTATTGGATTGAACGATATGCCAAACAGTTGACTCCAGTAGATACAGGAAGGTTGAGAGCTTCACTTGGTGGAGGAGCTTTTAAGGGTGGTAAATATGAAATAGGGACTGGCATTTCGATTAAGGAATTTAAGGCGAGTATCGGTTCCAACGTTAAATATGCCAAATATGTTCACGGAATGCCTTTTTATCCAATCCAAAGAATGAGATCAAGACCTTTTCTAACTACAGGAGTCGAATTGGCTATGCGTAAATTAGGCGGTGAACCAATCTTATCTAATTTAGGAAAGTCTTTTCGACAGAAATTTAAACAATTATGAGCTTTACAACTTTAAGACCACAAATTAAAACTTTGCTGGAAACAATAACGGCGATTCAAGAAATTAGTTTAATTCCTAAAGCTAAATTTAGCGGATACCCAGCGGCTACTGTAACCCCGTCCGAAAATTCGGCTGACTATGAAACAACAACCGAAAATATACGAGTATATGCTTTTATTGTACGACTCTTTTACGAAACTAAGGATAGTGGAATTGGGGAGGCGATTATAGCTTTAGAAGCAGTTGTAGATTCGGTTTTAGATAAGTTTGATCAGGAAGATTATAAGGGATCAACAACAAGAGTAATTGGAATAGGATTACCAAGTGGATATACATTTTTAAATCTTTTTGCGCACCCTTCTAACTGGGGAGAATTACCAGAAGAAGCCTTAGTAATGGCAGAAATTACGGTAAGAATTAGAATTAGTAGAGATATTACATAGAAGATAATTATACCTTAAAGGAGGTGTAAAAAAATGAGTAAATATGTTGGACGTTTAGTTAAATTAGGAATTGCTAGAGAAACAAATCGTGGGGTGGGAGTTGCTCCTTCATTTTGGATTCCCTTTGAAACTTTTAATCACGACGATAAAGTGGTTAAAGCTCGATCAACAGGTGCTTTAGGTAATTTAGCTGATAGTGAAGCGGCTTTGGTGACAACAAGATATGCAGAAGGGGAAGTAACGGGAGAAATTAGGGATCAAAGCTTTGGATATTTTTTGTATTCACTATTAGGAACTTGTAGTTCGGGGACTATAGTTGATAGTTCATATACCCATAGTTTTACTCTCGAACAGACCTGTCAACATGATAGTTTGTCTTTAGTGGTTAAAGACTCAAATTCTACTGAAATGTATCGATTAGCAATGGTTGATGAATTAGAAATAACCTCAGCATTAGATCAAATTGTCAAATATCGTGCGAGTTTCAAAAGCAAGCGGGCAATTACGGCAATACAAGATGGAAGTATTACGGCCGAGAATAAATTCACCAAGAAACATGTAGGAATTAAAGTTGCGGCGAATATTGCTGGTCTTGCGGCGGCAACAGTATTAAGCATTAAAAACTTAGTATTAACAATAAAATCAAATGTGAAGATGGATGATGTTTTGGGGACAGCAGAACCTGAAGACTTCTTGAATCAACAGTTTTCGATAGAAGGGGAATTAACTTTGAATTATGAAGATGAAACTTGGAAGACTTACATGACTGATGGAACCTATAAAGCACTACAGATTGCTTTAATTAATACTGATGTTCTAATCGGATCTTCTACTCGACCATCACTAACATTACAATTTCCTCGGGTAGATTTCTATAATTGGTCACCAAATTATGCTTTAGATGATATCGTTAGTCAAACAATCTCCTTTAAAGCAAATCGTGATATTAGTAATAGTCAGGAGATAATTCATTTATGTCAATTAGTGAATACCAAGGCTACTTATTAATTATTAAAGGAGGTTAAATGAGTAAATTTAAATTAGAAACTCGTCGGTATAACTTGAAAGAATTAGGAGAAGAATGGAAGGAATGTTATCTTGATTTTGAACCAATATCTTATGCGGAAGCTCAAGAGTTTTTAGATTTACCGATAGATTCTAAAGAAACTTCAGCAGTCAAAGAATCTTCGGGACGAGTATTTAAAGTGCTCGAAAAAAAGTTTATTCAAGGAATGGGAATTGATAAAGACAATAAAAAGATGGAAATTAGAAAAGAAGAGTTAAAAGAACTTCCCGTAGAAGTTATTGTGGGGGTAATCAATTTTTTGTTGGTAAAAAAACCAAGCCCGAATATCTAAAACGTATTGAACTTGCTCTAAGAGGTCAGGAAAAAATGACATCTGAAATAATCGAGTTTGAATACCGTCGGATGTTCGGGCTTTCGCATAAAGAAATGATGGCAGAACCTTTTGATGTTTTTATTTTAAATAGTTTTATCATGAATAAAAAATTACAGATAGAAAATGAAGAGTATAAAAAACAGTTAAGGAAGCAAAATGGCTGAAAATATTCAAATAGTTATTGATGCTCGTGATCGTGCTTCGGGAGTATTCCGAAATGTGGGTAGTGCCGCTAATTCATCAGCCGCTCAAATTACAAATTCTACAGGTAATATTACTAAAGGAGTATTAGGCGCTCAGATTGCTTTTAGGGCCCTAGAATTTGCAGTAGGTATAGTGCGTAAAGGAATCGGATTTTTTGCGGAATCATTACAGATGGGGGCAAGATTTGCACAAACGGAAATCGCTCTAAAAACAATGGCTGAAAATATGGGGGTAACAACAGAACAAATTGATGAAATGAGAGAGGCATTAGCTGAAGCTAATACTTATGGGATGGACGCCACAGAAACAATACTGACTTTTATTCAAACGGGATTACAAGGAAATGTTGATTTAAATAAATTTGTTCTAACGGCTAAAGAATTTGCGGCGGCAGTAGGAGTTTCATCCAAAGAAGCAATCCAAGATTTTACAAAAGCTATTGGTACGCTACGACCAGAATTACTAGAAAAATATAGGATTCAATTAAGCCTCAATAATTTATATAGTGAATACGCTAAAAAGATTGGAAAAACAGTTACCGAACTAACTTCTCAAGAAAAACGAGAGCTTTTAATACAAGAAATATATCGGCAGGGTATTGCTGTACAAGGAGTTTATGCAGAAACTTATAAAACTTCTGGGAAAAATTTATTGTCACTTCGTGATGCAATGACTAATATAAAAGAATATATTGGTAAGGCTTTTGAGCCGGCTCTTGCGATTGTTACTAATATACTAGTTAAATTATCCAAAAAAGTAATTGATTTTTTTGTGGATAATAAAGAAGAAATTGCTAAATTTTCTGATAAGGTAGCCAAAGTAGTAGATGATATTATTAATACTATGAAAGAATGGATTGTTAAGGCTATTAATTTATACAATAAACATAAAGACGAAATCATTAATGTAATTGAAACAATTAGAAAGAAATACAATGAATTAAAACCAACCATTGATGATATTGTTAATGCTGTAAAAAATTTGGTTAAAGAATGGGGAGATTTTATCCAGATTTTTGTAGATTTTAAAAACAAATATCCAGCAACAGCAAAAGCTTTTGGAGATTTATTGAAATTAATTGGAGTAGTAGCGGGGGCTGGTTTGAATGGCGCTTTACAGCAATTGAATGCACATTTAACTTTTCTAAGATTAGCTTTAGACTTAGTCGGTAAGATCATGGAATGGTTAATGAATAATATTATTGAACCGATTAATCAGAAATTATCTCTTTTAGTAGAAAAGATAAAAGAAGCATTATCTCTTTTAGGTTTATTAATTGGAGTAGTAGCGGGGGCTGGTTTGAATGGCGCTTTACAGCAATTGAATGCACATTTAACTTTTCTAAGATTAGCTTTAGACTTAGTCGGTAAGATCATGGAATGGTTAATGAATAATATTATTGAACCGATTAATCAGAAATTATCTCTTTTAGTAGAAAAGATAAAAGAAGCATTATCTCTTTTAGGTTTATTAGGTGGACGTGAAGGTGGAGGTGGAGGTGGAGGATCATTTCAGACTGGAGGAGTTGTACCGGGACCAATAGGAATACCTCAGTTAGCAGTTGTACATGGTGGAGAACGAGTAAGTCCAGCTCTGGCTGGAATTGGAATGAATAACCAAGGTGGAAACGGAGCAACTTTGAATGTTAATGTAGGAATTTACGCAGGAAGTGCAACCGAAAAAAGACAGTTAGCCAAAGAATTATATGAAGGTTTGGTATATTTGGCACGAGCTAGAAATAAAACTGTAGCTGAATTAATAGGAGCATAAAATGTCTTATATATTAGGTGATATTACTTTGCCAAACCCGAAAGGGTTTGAGCGAGAAACAATCGAAAAAGGAATTACTCTCGAAACTTTAGATGGAACAACCAAGAAAGATATTATTCAACGCAAAGAAAGATATTATCTTAATTATGAGCAATTAACTCAGACTGAGATTGCTAATATTTTATCAGAATATAATTTAAAAACTATTCGTAATTTTACAGTGGCAGAAGCTAATTTGACGATTACTTCTACCCCAGTTCATATTGATATTATGCGTCGAGCATATAATACACCGGGTAACGAATACCGAGAAGATATTGTTTTAATTTTAACGGAGAAAAAATAATGCAGGGAAGTGGAGAATCTTCTTTATCAATCTGGACACCTTTCGATTCGACCACAACTGCTCTAGTCAGAACTTTAGCATGGCGATTGAGAATTGCATGGACAAGAGTAGAAGATTTATCATTAAGTTTTGCGATTGTGGGTACTTCAGTAGTAGGGGGAACTGATATTGTGCGGGGGATCAGTGGCTCTTTAACAAAACCAGATTATTTTAGCTATTATGATGAAACTGATAAAACCGTACGGTTAGAATATGATCGAATAGTAGAAGAACCGTTGGGTGGAATGGCTATGACATTAGGAGATATTTTATTGGATAATACTGATCTTCGTTTCACGCCCAATTATAATAGTACTATTGGTACAGCAATTGAACCAAATCGTCCTATTCAATTTAAAATCGGTTTTGATTTTGCCGATAATAATGTAGTATTGCCAATTTTTAAAGGTTTAACTTTTCAACCCAAAGAATATAAACTTGATCGTCTATGTTCTATTGTCTGTTATGATTATATTCAATACCTGAATGAGTATCTATTAGAATCAACGATGTATCAGAATCAACGTTCTGATCAAATTATTGAAGATATTCTTAATGATATTGGATTTTCGAGTGATCAATATGATCTAGATGAAGGATTGAATACAATTGAATTTGCTTGGTTTGAAAAAGGAGATACAGCTGGTGAACGAATCCGAAAATTAGCGGAATCAGAAGATGGATTTTTTTATCAAGATGAGAATGGAATCTTGCGATTTGAGAATCGGCGACATTATAGTGTTTTTCCACATAATACTATTGTATGGACAGTCAACGAAAATGATATTTTGGATTGGTATCAAGATGAAAGTTCGGAAATATATAACCATTGTATTGTAAAAGCAGAACCAAGAATAGTACAATCAATACAAGAAATATGGAATGATCCCAATTTACCCGAAACTGTTCCGCAAGGAACTAACACCTTAATAATTTGGGCTAATTTTGATGATCCGGCAACAACGATCACTGATCCTGTAGCGACGACTGATTTTACAGCTAATACCCAAGCTGATGGTGGAGGATCAGATCAAACTACTAAAATATCGATTACGATTACTAAATTTGCTAAAGCGGCCAAATTGGAAATCACTAATACTTATTCAGGAACTCTTTATTTAATTACTTTAAGGTTAAGAGGAACACCCGCAACTGTAAGCTACCAAATAACACAAGAATATAGTGATGCTAATTCAATTAGTTTATATTCAGAAAATAATTTAGAAATCCAAAATGATTTTATAGATTCAGATTCATTTGCTTATTATATTGCACGAGCAGTTGTGCGAAAATATAAAGATCCTAAAAAAAAGATTAGAATTAAGGTGCAAGGGATTCCTCAATTACAGCTTAAGGATAAAATAAGAGTAAAAGATCAAGATTTAAACACTTATACTAATTATCGAGTAATGCGAATTATTGGACAATTAGATACAGGTGGTTTTGTGCAAGAATTATATTTACGCGAAATTACACCGGAAGAAACTGATGCTTGGGCAATCGTAGGAACTGCTATAGTCGAAAGCGAAGATGTTGTAAGTCCTTAAAGGAGGATTATGAAGATTATTAGTTATTTACCGTATGATAAACATGATTGTGATTGTCAATCAATTATTTTAGCCAAAAAAAATATGAATAATCGAGATTATCTGACATGTCCTCGAAAAACAATTGGAATGAAAAAATATAGAATTATTTGTAAAAAATGTCGGAATATTGTTGCTTTTGTATATTCAACTGATAATAAGATGAGTGATTGGTGTGATCTTCATTATGTTTCCGAAAAAGAAAATGGAAAGTGGAAGGGATGTTTTACAATTAATCTATCACCGATTGATGGTAAGGTAGGGTTTGAATGTGCTTGTGGTAATGATACCAGAGATTTTAGGGGTAATTTGAAATATATTTATAAAATAAAAGAATGTTCTAAAGGAAGAGAATTAGGATTGAAAAATAGTAAATTTATTTTAAAAGAGGAGGTTTAAATGGCTACTTATCAAACAGTAGTTTGGACAGCTGGAGATGTCATTACTGAGGCAAAATTAGATAATATGGTCAGTAATGATCAATCGGAAAATGCACATGCGGCTAATGGTTATATTGCTAATAATAATGTATATTATTATGCTAAAGATACAGGAGGAACTAATCGTATCGTAGCCTATGTCACAACTAACGATGTGATGAAAATCGGTAATAGTGCTATTGATACAGCCTTTGTCACACGAATAAAGGCTCGTGCGTATCCCACCTCCAATCAAACTGGTGTAGCAACAGATACTCAGGTTACATTGGGAACAGAAGATTATGATACCGGAGCAGATTTTGCAAGTAATACTTATACAGTACCAGTCACAGGATATTACTTTATTGGAGGAAAAATAACTTGCAGTGTTACTACAGTCGAAGCAAATAAGGAATATATTTGTATTATCAAGGTTAATGATGCTACTGCT
>Ga0209324_10001003_pt1 | contig 19595 bp, 20 predicted proteins | sample Rifsed19ft3_FD_184015 | JGI IMG/M metagenome (GOLD analysis project Ga0209324, IMG submission 184015) | Soil microbial communities from Rifle, Colorado, USA - sediment 19ft 3 (version 2) | ecosystem: Environmental > Terrestrial > Deep subsurface > Rock core/Sediment | place: Rifle, Colorado...
TCAAAAATGGTGGGGTATACTCTGCCACCAGCGATGGGCACAAGTTAGACAGTCCATCAGCCGCATCGATGCGCCAGAAATTGAGTTTCCCATCTAGTCGGCCCTCACGAACGTTCCATGTCCGCAGGAGGGACATTTCGTGGGCCGGTTGATACTGTTGATCTTTCCGCACGACCGGCATTTCCAGTACATCATTACCTCCAGTGACCATCACCAGCCCCACCCAGACACTGATGGCTACGAGCCTCAACGTTCCCCTCGATCTATCATGTCCTCATCACATCCACAAGGCGATGCAGGGTCTTTTCGGGGTCAGACATGTCAATTCTGTATTGATAGTCTATCACATTATCTGCTTTAAAACCCATGAGCCGCCGTGTTGATACTGATATGGTTTCTACCCGACTGTCCTGACACAGTTTAAGAGCTTCATTCAATGTTCTCAAATCATTGTGAATACCATTCTTGTATCGCATACCCATAGGGGTCTCGTCACTAAAGACCACGATGTATTTCTTCCTCGTATCGTCTTGTTGCATATTCAACAGTACGCGCCTACAGTACTCTACGGCAACAGCATCAGCATTTCCTGAAGGGCCGTAAATCTCTGTATGGAATCTGTCCGGGTCGAAGAACTCGTTGATTCCTTGAAACTGGTATAAGATATTGCTGTACGAACTTGCACAGAACCCTACGCATATTGTTGATGATCCTGCGCGGCTTAGAGTATGTGCTACTGCACCCATAACAGTAAGTGCGTAAGGCCACATTCCTCTCATGCTCCCCGACATATCCATAATAAAGGCGATTAACGGCCCATCATACGATTCAACTCGCCTGGTGAATATGTCCGTGCGGCCCCTATAAAGCCGGGATGCAAGGCTGGTCACAACCATACCCGCCCGGAGGATTTGGGGCTTTCTCATAACTATCCCAGTCTCTATATCCAGAGGAGCATAATGTAGTAACCCCTCGATGATTGTTTGTCTTGGGGGCACCTCTTCTATACAGAGAAGACTCATGGCAGATTCTAGATTGCCCAAAGCTGAGGATGGTAGTGCAACAAATGGCGAGGGGGACAGTGAAGAATTTAGAGAGGAGGCGGCGTTAAAAGACAAACTCCGTCTCCGGGATGCTATCTTACCTGTGGCTCTATCTGGGTCATACCCCTTAAATAACTCCCATGCTCTATCAAACAGGACACGATTAAATTGAGGCTGTATACATGCTTTACGGATGGCCCGCCTGACTTTCTTATCTAGGTGCCTGCACTTACTAGAGCCCACCCCGGCATGATATATAGCGTTTTGAGTATCATCCTTTAATATGCACTCTTTGATGTCTCGCTTTCGGCCCTGGAATGTCGCGGTGGCCAGAACAGTTTTGCGTGTTGCCTCCATTACTTTGTAGAAGGACCTTTGCGATGCCGGTAGGCCACTGCACCCTTTAAGGATGACATTAGAACAAGCTCCTTCTACAAAGCTATCCGTGTCAGTGCCGGAAATAGGATGTAGTAAGACAGTGCCTTTACCGTGGGATCTCCTGTGTTGCGGGGATGATGGCTGTCTATTCATTGTCAAACATATCCCGATAGAAGCTCCATACCAGCGACTTCTTCTTATTTGCCACAGCTACCTCGAAAGCCAGCTTGTTGCTGCCTGTCGCGGTTATCATCTTGGCCCACAGAACGCCGTCACGAGGACTGATGATACATGATGTATCTTCTTGGTTACGAGACAAAGTAGCCACCTTGACCATTCCAGGAATCAGGTGATATTTATCGGGTTGAAGATGTAACTTGATGATGTTCCCTTCGTCTCCCGATGGCGGGTAACCAATTCTGATAACCACGAACCTGTTGAGGAACGCCACATCCACCTTGGATACGAAATAACCTGCCCCATAGGAGTTGAAGCAGGCAATGAACCGAAACCTGTTATGGATGGGGATGTTAAGGTCACCGTTGCCGTGCTCGGCGGCCCCATAGCTGGGATTGACGGTATCAGTGAGGGAGAACAGTCTACCTAGTATATCCTGGGGAGCCCGCGATAGCTCCTCAAATACAAACAGTTCACCGTGCCTGACCGAGTGCGTTAACACCCCGTCTTGCCATACAAGTCCTACGTTACGGCCATTTGACTCAGGCCGCCAGAACCCAACTAGGTGTTCCACGGTGGACCCGGCAGAACCGCTGACCACGGTGAAACTGCGTCGTTGCTGTTGCGCGTAGTGCTGGACCAGATAGGTCTTACCTACTCCAGTTGGGCCCTCAAGGGCAACGGGAATGCCCGAATCCAGTGCCGCGCTCAGCATGGCCATCTCTGGTTTTCGTCCTATGAGTGTCATGGTTCCCTCCTTATGTTACCTGCTTGTAAGCATAGCGGTCTCGGATATTCCTGTTGAAGTACTTTCCCGGACTGTCGGCCTGCACGAGCCCCCTTGATACATTATCGGGTACATCCCAATACTGATAGACAGCTCCGGACTGGAACTGGATGAGCATCTCGTGAGACTGGGAGTTGTAGGAAACCCGCTTGAGGTTAGATGATGTTACTCTAGTCCAGGCCACGATGTGCCCTCATCAGTTGCATGAGTTCCTCGCGCCCCATTGTTCTGCCAATAACAAAGGCAGTGTGGGTGTTTACGAGTATACCGCAGGCGTTGATGGCTACTATAATTCCTGCAACCCAAGGATTGCTTATAACCAATAGCAGGGCCGCTATCATGGATGTTAAGCAGGCGTTGAACCCGAGAACAATAAACAGATGTTTATTACATGTCATCGGGCAACTCCTGATATATACTACCGTATTCTAGGAGAATTGGGGGACACCCATAGCCAGACGGGATGGGTTTACTGAAGATGCTGTTGACGAACCTCCCCGCTACCGCCAGGGCCTCCTCGTAACTGGGGGTAACATTATACCCGACTGTTTCCCATTGCCACCAGAGAGGAATCCTCCTCTTGTGTACTCGAAGCTGGGATATATACTTCCCGGATGGTGAGACTCGGCTGATTCTTACCCCGAATGCTTTTATCCTATCGGCCTCACCGAGGACCAATTGCTCTTGATCCACAGAATCCGCATTTTCCATCACGTCCCTCCTTTCCACAGTCGGCACATATATTAGGCAGTAGCGTCTGTTGCCCATATAAGGTATTGCTGAAATCACCCCCTCCCCGACTCAGCGTCACAGTATGGTTTGTATGGGGGTTAAACCATACTTCGTGGCGAGAAGCCCGGACTGAAACGTAGCCCATCCGTTTGAGCTTGGCGATGGTCTGGCGAGTAGAGGCATTAAGACGAACTCTCATCTTGCTTTAATCAGGCGGTCATACATAACTATGGCTCCGGCTGTAGCCACGTTTAGGCAGTAAGGGCCAGGGATTTGGATAACATGGCGTGCCGGAACTGTATCTGGGAGGCTGCCATCTTCGGGGCCAAGTAAATAAATAGCGCGATCTGGGTGTTGAAACCCAATGATGTCCTTGGACGCAGGGGTACGCTCGATAGCTATCAACTCACAGTTATATGGCGCGGATTCATAAAGTTGATCGAGAGTTGCAAAGTGCCAGAGCGGAATATGTCGCCAACTGACTGGAGTATCGCTACTCTGTTTATGATACCTTTGCCCAATAGTAAATATAAAGTGAGCACCGAATATAAATGCCGATCTCCATAGGGTTCCTACATTCACCTCACGTTTAACGTGATATATTCCGATGCCAAAGTACCCTTTTGTCATGGCCTTTGTTCTCTGGCGGTCTCTATACATTCTGCGGTATCATGGCAGCAATCCCACTCAAGAGATGCAAATACTTTACCCCGCCGGTCTCCTAGTTGTTCCAGCGTTGCCTTGACCTCCTTGGGGTAGACGCGGGCCAACTTGCTCAGATTATTCCTGTTGGCCTTGGCGATCAACCGGATGAGATGGGCAGTATACCAGTCTCCATCTCCAGCCAGGATATCAATGATGTTCTCGCGGTCATAGTCCGACATCTCCATGCTATTTCTCCTTCCCACAGACGGTACAGCGCCATCTTTGTTCAGACGGTGGCTTTATTTGGTTCGTTCGAGCGTGGACTCGAATTCCCTTACCGTACCTCTTGTCTTGATCGGGATGGATGCAGGTGCAGGGACGCCTTGAGTCATTCATAATACCGATGATAACTGCACTATTTCTGCTATCATGCCAGTTATAATCCCGGTATCCTGGTTGCCCACCTTGGCGCGGCCCCTATCCATTAACTCGGTGATTTGACGAGTAATGTCGGGATCAATCCCGTGGGCCACCCGCAGGCCCAACTCAAACCCTAACATGATTTCCATCTGGGTTTTATTGTCATTGTCTGAAATCAGGTCTATTATCTTGAAGGCCATCTGAAGAACCCTAGATGCAGTTGGATATTCTCCTGTGATGGCCTTAATGCCCGCCCGTTCCTCGTCTGTGGGCTCACAATCTCTAAGTTGCATCGGTTCCCTCCCATAGTACTTCCGCTAGTCTAGATTGCGCCACCCCTATTGGGTCTGCCTCCCGAACCAGGTGTACTCCCGCCCCGTTCCTAACGATCTCCCATGTTACCATCTTTTGCCAGCCATCGCGGGACTCCCCAATAACGGTCAACCCCTCTTTCCTGTTGGGATGTTCACTGGGCATACATTCTATGTCCGGGGTTTTGGCCTCCACGTACCAGGACTCGAAACAGGCGTAATAGGCTCGTGCCTTCCCCGCGAAGTACTGTTCAATGAAGCTATACGGGATGCCGCCATCAGACCACTGGACGATCTCGGTGGATTCCTCACCGATGATGACGACGAAGAAGGGGGCCTCGCCGTTCTCCTCAAATCCCTCTACCGCATCCTGTGCACATTTTTCAAATCCCTCATAAAACCTATCACCAGGAACGCGGCCAGGGTAAGCCATTACCTTGATTTGTGGCATTTATTACCTCCTTGATAACCCCATGAAGGCGAGCTACAGGGGAGGGAAATCTCGCGGGGGTGCATGCGGGATTGCCTGTAGCCCACCTTGACGGGGTTATGATAGAGTTCTATTAATCTCCGAATAACCTGCGTTCAACTGCTTCATCATGCATACGGTCGGGGTCTGGCTCATCCTCTTCCACGTCAGTAGTCCAACCACACTGACATGCTATCCAGCGCTCATGGCGATAACCCAACTCCATTGTTGGGCCACCACACGTGCCACAGGGTAAATCAGACTCCTTCTCGTAGTCCGGCCCTGCAATAGCGAACTCATTGCCGGTCACTCCCGGTGGATAGTTACTCATGTTGCGCCTGGCCTTTCCGATGGCTTTGAGTGTTGCGTGGATGAAGTCAGCGGGGGTATCGTTCATGCTTCTCCCTTCGCGGCATCGATAGCGGTGCGGGCTTGCAGAATAGGACAATCGGAGTAGTGCTTGTCTTGTCCCTCAAGGAAACGGTTGCAGTAGACGCACATATAGTCGCCCTCGTCACTGAAAGCGTAGTCCCCATCTGGGGTCACGAGCCTTTCCAGCGCCGCCAGCAGGTCATGGTTCTCTCTCTCTAACTGCTGGTATCGTTTCCAGTGGGCTTCCATCATGCTATCTTCTCTGCGTATTCCTGAATCTCCTTGACATATACATCACCCATCTCGCCATCCGGCATGAACGGGCTGTATACATCACAGAACCAGCGAGCATAAGGCTTAAGGGTAGCTATGTAGTGTGATATACTATTTATATGGGAAAGAGAGCCGTCGGGGTTATATGTCGAGCTTGCAACATAAACCTCTGTTGGTGGAGTAATTATGTCTGCGGAGCCTGCACTTACAAGAGGCGGAAGAACATTTGCCAATGTGGGCTTCTCAAGGATAGACGAAGTATTCTCTGTAAGATGTGTCGCTTGGGTACACCGGCTCATTCTTGGAATTACAAAGGGGGAAGAACCATAACTAAACAGGGTTATGTACTCGTCCTTGTTCCACTCAGTAATGGCAACTGGAAATACAAACCCGAGCATCGCGTTGTTATGGAGAACAAACTTGGACGCAGGCTGCTTGCGGGTGAGACTGTCCATCACAAGAATGGCATTAGAAGTGATAACACGATTGCCAACCTCGAGTTGTGGCATGGGGGTCACCAACCGGGCACTAGAGTATCCGACCGGATTAGGTGGGCTAAGGACACTCTCGCAATCTATGGCGACGACCCTACTGCCTTTGAGTGATAGGTCGTCCGCCTGCCACTTCTTCAGCACTTCCCATCGCCACGAGCGGTCGGGCGTGGCCCAGACCTCATAGGGGTCGCCACGCTTGCGTTCTTTATTACAGAGGTTCTTCATATGGACACCATGATATACACCATGAGCCCGGTGACGAGGATATAACCGAGGAATGTGAGAAGTGAGTGCATCTGTTCCCTCCTTTATACCGGAATTCTAATTCCGGAATCCCGTTTCATATACCCCCTTGGGGTCAATCTCAGTGTACCATGCCTGTCAAGCCCCTGTGGGTTCCGGAATCCCAAAACCGGCATCCCATTTCTAGTGTTATCCGTGGTATAATGTGGGTGAGAGGGGTAGACTGTGGAGTTCTTAGAGGGTTGGGTAGTGGTGGGTGACAGTCCATCCCCTCTCCTTATTGATAACCGAGCGAGGCTATGGATAGTGGAAGACACGGTGATGATCGGGGACTTGCACGGCATGGAGATGATCCTCAAGGATTCATCCTGGCCTGTCCTCGATGCTCCGGCCAGCTAGTCCGGGACTGGGACGAGACCAAGTGCCTCCAGTGCGGGCATATTATCGCCATGCAGTTTACCGAGCGGGAAATAGAGCGAGCCCGGCTGGAGTTTCTGCTCGAAACCGGGCTCACTGGTTAGGCAAGCGTCTCTATGCGCTTGATATATCTGTTGGGGATGCTGGTTTGCCAAACATCATGGAAGCCATCGTATAGCAATTTCTCATCTCCAACAGGAACTCTCTGAGACTCCCCTGGCCCTAACGTTTAGATGCCGTTCGGCCTGAGCGTGTAGCCTGCGCTCTTGAACCAGGCGATGGCGCTGGGTATGCCTGCGGTTGCAGGAAGGCCATTCCCCCTGGGCTCGTGACAGGCACTGTAGGCAGCACCTATCGACTTGAACGTCTCGCCCACGTGGTCAGGGCCACTGTCAATAGCGCATCCCTGGCCGGGATTAAACGTTCCCCACTCTGTCTCGAGCGCCTGTCCACGACCGCCGCCACCACCACGCGTCACCCGGCTGACCCGATTGCGGAAGCTCAATACGATAGTTGGCTCCGTGTCTTCGGGCGTCTTGAAGTAGGCCGCCGCCTGGATGCCGTGCGAGTCGCGCAGGGCGGGGTAATCCGTGGTCAGCTTGTTCAGGATCTCGGTCAGGCCAATCCCTAGCGGCTCTAGCAGGGCCGCCGACTGCCCATCCACCATCTCCTCTTGGAGTTTGGCGACTAGGCGCTCAGCGTCCGCCTTTGACCCAGCCAGGGACTCTTCCACAACCGCCCGCTCCGCCTTGTCGAACACGTCCAACTTGGTTGCGAGCGTGTCCAGCGTAACAAGCTGGGCCGTAGCCTGGGTAAGCTGTTCCTTGATCTCCTTGATACTCCTCATGTGTTCACCTCCGTGATTGGAGGGACAGGGGAGCCTCAGGGAGTTCCCGTGTTATTCTATTGCCCGACTACCCTAACATTGCCAGTACGGGGTATTAGGATCGGGGATCGTGTCTAGCCGTGTTGCGGCCCGACTAGGTGCGCGTGGTGTGTGCTGTGTGCATGACCTCCGCTACTAGGGCCATTATCGCACGGGCGACCGGGTATGTCAAGCCCATCTCGCCCAGAACCCCGGTAGAATCATTCCGGCATCCCGGAACGCGCATGTCTGCACCTATCGACCCCCCGCACCTAGATGCAGAGTGCACATAGCGTACACATTCATGAATCCGGATACATGAAGTACAGTGCGTGTATCTGCACCTCCAGCCCATTTCCGGAATCGCATATCTAGTGTTGACATTCCCGACTCCGGGGTCAACAATCCCGATTCGGGGCCGGGGAAGCCGGAAATGGGATTCTAAACCGGAAGCGGTGTGTCACGGTCCGATTCCCGAATTCCTGTGCCATCATGGGAGTGCAATTCCGGAATCGCCATCGTGTTGTTCCGGAATCGGGATTCATGTATCCCCGCCATGCCGGAACCCCATTGCCGGAATCCGAGTGCCGCTCTAGAATCCGGGTGCTAGAATCGCCACTCCGGGCACGGGTTTCCGGAATTGCGTTTCCGGAATGATGGGGTAGGGGTGTCGCGGAGGCTGTATCTTACTGTATAAAAAGGCCCCGGAAATATTATATGCGGGCCGTAAAAGGGCGGTGCGGGGGTTTACGGCTGTGCTATAATAGAGTGTAGTAGGCGCTCGCTATCGAGGAGGCTTTATGCACGACCATCACTGCGCCCATGTCCTGCTTTACTGTTCCAGCTGTGACGTGGCGTACTGCTCTCGGTGTTCGCGGGAGTGGGGGAAGTATACGAACTGGCACTACCCGTACACCACCTGGACCACTTACCCGAACTCGATCACGGTTAACGATACCACCGTACACTCTCAGGGAAACCACACTGGATAAACTCCCCCTCCGGGGCCAGAAAAAGTCCAAGTACGATACCTGGCCGCGCGAAATCAAGGAGGAGACGGTTAAGCTGGCCATCTCCCTGGGGGGGCGCTGGGCGGCTACTCACAGGCGGCTCCAGGAACGTTATCCCGAACACCAGGTCCCGCCCGAAGACACCATCAAGAGGTGGGCGCTCCAGTACGAGAAGGAGGGCGAGTTCCGGAACCTCCTGAACCTGGACGTGCAGGATGTGTGGGGCGAGGTGGAGCTGGCCGCCCTGGAACTCCTGCTGCGCGACATCCGGGACAAGAAGGTGCCCACGGTGGTACTGAACAGCATCGCCGGGACCGCCGCCGACAAGCGCATGAGGTTCATGGACATCAACAAGAGCAAGCAGTCCACCACCAACATCTATAACATGATCCAGGTGCGGCGGCAGGAACTCATCGACCAGCAGGGTAATCCTGAAATCGAGGGTCCCGTCGAGGGGGAACTCGTTGGAGCCGGTTAGCAAGGACATCATAGAGCGGGCTGCCCGGTCCTCCCTGTACTTCCGGGACTACGTGCAGTTCGTCCACAACTGGGAGCCCCGCCCCCACCAACAACTATGGGTGGAGGCCCTCCAGCAACTAGCCGATGGCACCCTCAAGGACGTGTCGGGGAACCCCACGCGGAAACTTATGATCCTGGCCTTTCCGGGCTCTGGTAAGACCGACACCATGTGCGAGTATAACGCCTGGGTAATCGGGCGCTCCTGCCTGGCCGGGGAGATTCCCCAAATAGGCTATGTGGCCTATGCTGACGACGTGGCGATGATCCGGTCAGTGGCCGTCCGCGACACCATAGAATACAGCGAGAACTATCGCCTGGTCTTCCCCTACTCCATCCCCCACAAGGACAAGCGGTGGGCGGGCCATGAGTGGTTCCTGTGGCGGTCGGACTGGTCCAAGAAGGACCCCACCTTCCGCAGCGCCGGTATCACGGGCGGCATCCTGTCCTACAGGTTCCCCACCCTGATAACCATCGACGACCCCCATGACCCCAAAAACATGAAAACCACCCACCAAAAGGATGAGGTGTGGCGCATATGGCAGACCACCATCAAGACCCGCGCCTATGAGGGCACCCCCATCGTCCTGATCTGTACCCGCTGGGCCGAGGATGACCTGGCGGGCCGCCTGATGTCCGTGGAGAAAGACTGGCACGTTATTCACACGCCAGTCCTGGACGAGTTTGAGGAATCCATGTGGCCCTCGGAAAAGTCCGGCATGGGGTTCTCTACCAGATCCCTGATGGAACTGCGCCGCATGGACAAAGAGGCGTTCCTGACCCAGTATATGGCGCTGCCCCCGTCCTCGGTCGGGGACATCTTCAAGTGGTGGACGTTCGGGCCCCGGCCTGTCCGTGACCAGATAGACCGCGTATACCAGTGCTGGGACACGGCCTACACCAAGAAGTCCTGGTCCTCCTACTCAGCGATGGTGGAGATGGTCAAGCTCAAGAATGGCCGGGTATTCGTCTCGGACGTATTCCGGGACAAGATGGAGTTCCCGGCCCTGTTGGATGCCGTCATGTTGAAGCACGCCCAGGCCGAGAATTACTGGGGCAGCGACGTGATGGTCCTGGTCGAGAACAAGGCTTCGGGCGCTCCCGTAGTTGACATGTTCTCCAAGGGCCTGCCCGGACGCATCCGCAAGGTGGACCTGCCTCGCCACAGTGAGCGTGGCTCCCAACAGAAGGACCTTGTGGGCCGAGCCGCCGCGATCTCTAAATACTTTGAGACCGGCCACATCATCCTGCCCGACACGTTCGAGCCATGGAAGGACGAATACCTATCCGAGATGAAAGCCTTTCCACGCGGCCAGTACGATGATCAAGTAAGCGCAACTTTACTCGGCTTAGAATATATTTACCCGGCCCGCACCCTGAATGCCGATTATCGCCTGGAAGTTTCTTATGAGGGGTGGGGTAATGCCTAGCGCCCATGAAATAACAGAACTGGCTGAACAACTCGAAAAGGAGTTCCAGGCCCAGCGTGAAGAAGACGCCGAAACCCGCCAAATCCTCCATCGCAAGGGCCTCATCACCACCCAGAACACCCAGGACAAGCTCCCGATGGACCGTATCGTTACGGGCTATCCGGCCCTGATCGTGGAGCAGGACTACTCGTTCCTGACCACCCCGCCCTTCCTGCGCGTGAACCCCCTGAAGCCCGGCCAGGAACGCCACTCCGAGAAGCTCGAAACCGCCCTTCTGGGCATATGGAAACTGTCGCAGGGCATTTCCAACGTCTGGCTGGACATGGTGTATGACTTCTGTTGGGCTGGGCGGGGCTTCTCTAAAATCTACCCCGTTCCCGCCCTGTGGGGCGAGGGCCAGTATGAAGACGAGAAGGATGAGGACTTCCTGGAGCGCATCAAACAGCTCAAGGAAGACACATTCCCGATTGTCTGGCGGTCCGTGCCCGTGGAAAACACATGGCCCACATTCAACATCCGGGGGGAACTCGACCAAGTGGTTGAAATCTCCCAGCTCCGGGTCCGTGATGTTAGGCGGCATTACAGTCTGGAACTCAAGGACAAAGCAGCCGACTCCATGATCAAGGTCATCGACTATGCTGACTCGGAATACACTTGCTGTATTATTGATGATGAAAAGGTCCGGGAGTGGGAGCACGGTATGGGGGTCTGCCCCTATGTGATGATGCAGGCCCCTCGCGGCGCTCCCCGTGGCACCAATATTCACTGGACGGGGGCCTTGTATCACTCCCGCAATGTCCTAACGGAGCTGGACGGCCTTCTAACTGATATCCGCTACAACGTCAAGCGGGCCTCCCGTTCCCAGCCTGTACTCCAGCTTAACCTGGACGCCCGTGGTGTAACCCCTGAGAAACGCGGCAAGCCGGATGTCATTAAATTCAAGCCCCTGGAGCCTATCGTCCTGGACATAGACGAAAAGGTCTACGAGCTTGAGCCCGCAAGGACCAACGTGGACGCCTACCGCCTGGTCGAGATATTCACGGGCCTGACGCGGGAAGTCGGGTTCAGCGCTGTCCTGATGGGCATCCTTCAGTCCGGCTCAGAGTCGGGCATCCTCTACAATACCGCCGCCCAATTCGCCCAGAAGCAATTTGGCCCCGCGATTATCCAGCTTGAGAAGGCCGCCGTGGATGTGGGGCGTAAGTTCTTTGCGGCCCTGCGGTCGTTCGCAGACGAAGACGAGGCCATCCCTATCCTGTTTACCCATGCCAATGGCATTACCCGCAGAATCGCCATTACTCCTAATGACACCCTTGGCTGGGATCGCACCCTCCAGGCCCGCATAGACCTGGCCATTCCCATCAACGAGTCCTCGGACTTCACCAACGCCCGCCTGCTTACCGACCCGGCCAACCCGCTGCTGTCCTACGAGACTGTGGCGGCCCGCCTACTGCATATAGAGAACGCCCAGGAGGAAGAGGACAAGATTCTCGGAACCCAAATAAGACGGGCACTATGGCCAGCCCTGATCCAGATCGTCCAGGAACAGGGCCTCCAACTAGCCCAGCAGCCCAGCGGGGAACTCGGCGGCATGTTCGGGGAACTTGACCCCGGTATCCAGCAGGCCATCGCATCCTACTCACAGGCCCAGGGCCAACCTCTGCCGCCCGAAATCGCAAACATGGCGCGGGGCATGGCTAACACCGCGAGGACCGGGATGGGCCAGGGATTGTCGAGTACCGTAGCATCACAGTTGGGTAATGCGCCGACAGGAGTGCCTTCATAATGGACACCACCCTGACCGAAAGACTGGAAAAGGTCATCGAACGTGAGGCCGAGCGGTTCCGGGACAACCTCCGGGCCTCCACCTCCAATGTCCGGCCCCTGGGCTCCACCCGCGTATCCGAGGCCGACCAACTCGAGGAGTTCAAGCTAATGCAGGCCAACCCGGAAGTGTTCTACCAGTTCCTGGTGGATCAGAAGGCCACGGTGGACAGCGCGATTCGGTATGCTCACAAGATGTCTAAGAGGGTGAAGGGAAAACAAGATGGGTCTAGCTGATACAATCTATGCTGCTTCCTTGGCTAATCAGGTAGGGCCGACCAGCCCCGACTTGCAATTCTATACCAATAAGCTGGGCTCCCAACTATGGGTCTTTGACCCTCGTAGCTCTCCCTCGTGGTTCAATGCCGCTACGGGACAATATACTACACAGAAGCCCAGCGGCCTCACCACGTTCAATCTCCAGGGGCCGATTACTCAAGACCAGTCTAATATATTCCCCTACCTGAGCAAGTATGTAACGGGGGTTCCCGCTCCCACCCGTCTTACAACTCCCACTACAACTTCCCAGGTCTATGGCCCACCGACCCCCACCGGATTTAAGCCCGGCCCCTCGGCCACACCTAGTGCCCCTGCGGGCCAAGGATTCCCGCCTCTCCGCTATGAAGGACAGCAATACACCACCAATGTCCCCGGCGGGTCCGTCACTTACATTGCTATGCGAGACGCCCTGGGTAATCTCTCGTGGACAATACAGAGCCAATACCAGACTCCTTCTGGTGGCACCGGCTTTGCCCCCACTCCCTATGCTCAGACTGAACGGGGAATGGTCGAACAACGGGCATGGGAGGCCGACCAGGCCCGTCTTGCCCGTGAAGCTGCCGCCGCTGAGGCCGAACGTAACCGGCTAGAACAACTTCGTCAGTCCCGGTTCTCCGCTCTCCAGGGAATCGTCGATAGATTCATCGCTGAACAGGGCCAGGCTTCCCGCCTTGTCGCCGGTCTTGGCCCCGACCAGTTCAAGATGGCCTCTGCCCTCCAGGGCCTCCCCGTCTTGGGCACCACGCCCCAGGCCGGATTCGCCCAGGCCCAGACCGAGTTCGCCTCCCGCCCCGTCCCCAATGTGTCCGCCCAGGCCCCCATCTCGGAGATAGAAACGGCCATCGCGGCCATCGGCGGGATTAAGCCTCCGTCTCTACCGGCATCCGGGTTTGGTATGGCTATGGGCGGGACTCTACCTGGAATGGTTCCCGAAATGATGCCACCACAGCCGATGCCTGAACAGCCCCCTGGGATGATGCCGGGCCAAGAGATGATGCAGATGGGTCCACCTGCAGCCCCCGGCGCTCCCCAGTTCGGCACCACCAAAACCGCCGTCCTGATCGGGGAGGGCAATCTCCAGGTCGAGCCCGGCACCGAGGTCGCCATCACCGACACCGCCACCGGCACCACAGAGATCATCCCCCTCACGGGCCAGGCTGCTGCTGGGGCGTCCATATTCTCGCCCGGCTATGGCGGGTTTGCACAGCGCCCGCCTGGAGCCCTCTTTGACCCCATGTCGGGAGTCGCTGCCATCAACCCCCTGTATGCAGGAATGGGCCTGCCGCAGTTCCCGATGGCAAACAGTAATCCTAGTTTATCGCTGCTTAATCGCCTGGGGGTACAACCCTCTCTACTAAAGAGCACATCAGACCCAACTGTATACTATCGTGATCCCGCCACAAACCAGTATAGGGGTATTACCGGGCCGGATGTATTTAACCAATCAGGCTTTGATTGGGGTAATATAGTGAGTTCTGGTGATATATCAGGGCTACCGATGGGTCCGGTTCTCGACCGGCCAACTCTTTTCCCTCCTGGAACCGGGTCGGAGTCATTCTCCCAGAAACTAGGCCGACCCCTGGTAGAGCCCATGACTGGGGCTATCCTGCCCGCTCCCCAGGCCAACGCCTTCAAGCTGGCCCAGCTCGCCGCCAGGAATGCGGGCCTATTCGAGCTTGCCCTCCAGGCATATGAAAGCGCGGGCCTAACCCGCCAGTCCGTCCTGTCTAGCCTTACCAATGTCCTGATTACTGGCCGTGACCAGGGGACCGGCATCGGGCTGAGGTAATGGCCTTTAACCTGGGCTCGTTCCAGACCTTTGGTGAGCGCCTTGGCCGCATCGAGGCCCTCAAGAAAGCATGGCAGGTCGCAAACGTTTCTCCTCTTGACATCCCCGGAGTGCGTGGTGCCGTCAAAAAGGCCCTCCCCAAGCCCCTAGAAGGTCCCGCCCAGTTTGCCCTTGGCCAGTTCAACCCCCTGAACGCGGGCCTCATCGCAGCCGGTATACTTGTCCCGCCCCTGGGTGTCATGGGTGCTGCTGGCCGAAGCGCATCTATAGGAGCCCGCATTGCCCCCGAACTGCGTGTGGCCGGGACTTCCCTCCTTGGGGCCTATGGCGGGCAACAGGCCGGGCAACTGGCCGAGCGGGAGTTGGGGATTCCCGGCGCGGGTCTAGTAGGGTCACTGGCCGGGGGTGTAGGCGGGGCGGCCTATGGGATAAAGGCATTTGGCCGACCACCCACTGGATTGGTAGAACCTGTTGCTGAGGTTGCTCAGCAGTATCTTCCCAAAACCAGACCCAGTGTGTGGACAAGTCAACGCATAGCTGGGCGGTCTGTACTTCCAAGGACACTGGTTAAATCTCCACTGGAGACATTCACAGAGTGGATAAGCGCCAGGTTTCCAGAGGATATGCCTCCCAAAGAGTTCCCGTATAAATATCGTGAACCACTCCATGGAGAACCCAGGGCGCTGCTAAGTAGGACCCAAGGCGTCAGGCAAGAACATGCTGGCTTGCTTGCGTCTAGGACTTATGTAAAGAAAGTCATGGATGTTCTAGGCGATGAGATTCAGTACTACTCCTTCCGTCCAACCAAGGTAGGCATACTCCCGACCACCATGAGTGATACTATGGCCATGTGGACCAATCAGGGAAACCATGACCAAGTGTTCTTTGAGTTGTGGAATATGCTAGCTGAAGCTCGCCATTACCCAATATCGGCAGGAGCATCACCGGGGTTTCTGCGCAGGGATGTCATCGGAAAACTTACTAGCCTAATAGCTAAAGATGTTATTCACGAGCCCGTCCATATGCTAGCCGCTCATTCTATCACGGGGCGAGGAGCTGCCGATGTTGCCTATAGAACGGCCTGGGAGTGGGCCATCAACAAGACATGGAATAAGGTTCCCCGTACCCATAAGCGTATCGACAAGGCCCTGCGATCCCTAACAGATGAGGAGTGGAATGACTACATCGCTGACGCGCGTTATATCGCGCCTACCGGAGAGAACCTTAACGACCTATATAGAGGCGGCCCTGAAGGAGCCGACGCAGCAATCAGTAGGCAACTTTCAGCCCTCCAGAGATTCGGCGGCAAGGGCGCTATTCCAGATGCTCTTAGAGAATGGATACCAGCGGGAAAAGCTCCAGTCGCGCCTGGCGCAGTACGGGGAAACGCTCGAAAACTTCGGAGTCTAAACGATCAGTGGGCTAAAGCCGCAAGGGCTGTCTCTGCAAGAATGGATGAGCTTGGCGTTCCATTGTCGCCCACTGCCGAAGAAATAGATGATGCCCTTAGAGACCCCAAGCTTAGGGCGCTGATGCGCAGACATGAAGCGATCAGTGCTCAACTTGACAAATTGGAGCCCGGCGCTAGGCTAAGTTCTGAGTCCATCGACGAGTCTGCCTTCACCAACCAACCCTCCTCCGAGCTATTCAAGGCCCGTGGCCTCCGCGACGACGCCCTCGCCCGCGCCAAGGCCCTGGGGTTTGATCCTCGGTCCCCGCGTAAGCCCGGCGAGACTCCCGATATGGCCGCCCTGCGTGATGAGTTCCATAATGCCAACAAACAAGTGGGCGAACTCCAGCGTCAGATGGCAGTGGTGCCAGCGGCGGAAATCATGCCTAGCACCACATCAATACGTAATATTGTTAATCAGTTTATAGGCAGAAAAGCAGCATCTTCCACCATTCGATACAATGATTTCATTAAGTCCCTAGAGGAAGCCCAATCCAGACTTGCGGCCAATCCAGATATTGCTATGTCTACTGGGTCTATTCCTATCGCCCAGCTAATTCACAGGATGAAAATTAAGGTTCCGGAAAGCTTTTATGAGCCCGGCGGCGGTTTTGACGCTTTATCAGAGGCGGTTCTTGGACCCAGTGCACTCCATAAGCTTAATAAGGCATATCGTGGGGCAGCAGAACTCCCGCCTGAATTTAAGCTGGCTGGGGATGAGTCCGCCTTCACCAATGCCGATGCCCTCATCGCTGAGGGTGATGCGCTGATGGCCGAGGGCCGTAACGCCCGGGCTGCCGAGAAATACCGCGAGGCCCTAGGGATGGTGCAAGGTGGGGGTGAACCCCCACGGCCTCCAACCATAGAAGGCCCCGGCACATTCGGGGAAGGCTTCGAGCTTGGCCCCGGTGGTGGCCCGCCTCCTGGCGGGACTCAGCCGCCTATAGGAGCCGGATTTGAGCCCCCACCGAAACCCCTCGATATAGGAGAGGAGATCGCCGCTGCAGCCAATGTTCCCCGCGTTCTACTCGTATCAAGTCTTGACATGTCCGCCACGGCCCGCCAGCTATTCCCGGCCTGGGCGGGAAAGCCCAGCCTTCTCCCGCAAATTATAGCCCGTCAAGCCAAGTCAATGGTCGATCCTGAGTCCAGCGCGGCGTTCAACCGCGCCCTACTCGCTGACCACAATATTCAGTTTGGTATGGCGAACGGGCTAGACATTGTGACCGCAGGCACTGGGGCCACCGCCGAGGAAGCGTTTCAGGTCGCCCGTGGCGCTAAAGTCCACCAATTCCTAGAGAAGATACCCTGGATTCGGGCAACCGAGCGGGCCTATACCGATGCTGTTAACCTGGCTCGTTCTACGCTCTTCAAGGACACCATCAAAAACTGGTCCCAGGAGTGGATGGCCGATCCCAGCAAGGTCCGGCGGCTGACCGGCTTTATCAATGAACTGACTGGGCGTGGCGACCTAAAGGCCCTCAACAAGTATGGCCCGTTCCTGAACTCTGTCCTATTCTCGCCCCGCCTATTGATTTCCCGTCTAAAGCTACCGTTCCGGGCCGTTGATCTTGCTCGCCCTGAAATGCGCGGCATAGTGTTTAAGCATCTAGCGGGCACATTTGGCAGCATTGCCGCCTTTGCCGCCATGCTTACAGCTGTTGGTATCACCGTAGAGATGGACCCCCGCAGCGCCAACTTCATGAAGGCCAGGATGGGCAACATGCGCGTTGACCTCACGGGTGGGTTCGGCCCTGTGTATCGCTACATGGCGCAGATTGCCACTGGCCAGCGCAAGACTGAGGCGGGCGACATTATCCCCGCCCCACGTGCCGACTCCGTAATGCGATTCCTGAGAAGTAAGATGTCGCCCGTAGCCGGATTGGGGTCTGATATAATCAGCGGAGAGACCTTTGAAGGCCGGGAAATCACCGCGACTGGTGCAACTGCCCAAGAGCAACTATGGAATAACCTTACGCCCCTTGTCACACAGGACATCCGAGACGCATTGGTTAACGAGGGGTTCCTGGCCGGTGTAGGCGCTGGTGTTGGCTCATTCCTCGGTGTAAGCGTTCAAACCTATCCTGAAACCCCCCAGGCCAAACTTAAGGCCCGATTCCAGGAGAAGTATGGCAGGGAATATCAGGCCGGGATAGATAATGTCCTCGTGGAGACCGACCCCGAACTGTCCGCCCTGGCCGAGGAGTCTCAGAAGTACCGCCTAGAGCGGGGCGGTGAGGGTGCCATTGCCAAGGAGAAGCGCACCCGTGAGTTCGCCCAAAAGGAACAGGACTTCAACCTCCCCATGCTGGCCGAGGGCGTCCTGTCCGGCGACCCCGCCGCTGGCTCCCAGTTCGTGGAACAGTTCGAGCGTTACCAGCAGAATATCGCTGATGTAATATACCATGAGTTCTTCGAGGATGAACTTGATGTTGGCGACACGGCCCTGGCACGGGACTTTGATACCTGGCGCAAGGTCACCCCCGAACAATACCGTGACCCTGCTACCTTCGAGATAGACTGGGAGACCTACTCCAGGATCAAGGACGCCGCGTTTGCCCGCCTGCCCGAGGAGTACCGCAATGCTATAGAGGTCCGCACCCGCTCGCAAGACTCAACAGTCAAGCAGGTCGAGACTAAGTTCAAGCAGGCCCGTACCCTGCGCCGCCAGTACTTCGATCTCCCTAAGTGGGTCCCCCAAGTAGGCTCCACCACTGACCAGGACCAAATCCAGGAGATACAGGAGGCCGCCCAGGTTGCTAACCGGCAACTAGCCAGCCAGGGCTATACTGACGTGGGCATGGATACCGTCTATGGCCTGGTGGCCAAAACCGGCCAGTATGGCCCGCGCCTAGTGGGGTTGGCATTCGCCCTACGTTCGGGCACCAAGGAGAGCCAACTCTACGCTAACCCCGCCCGCCAGGAGTTCCTGCTCAAGAATGTATCCCTGCTCCAGCTATTCTATCCCGATATGTATCGTAACGAGCAACTCCTGGCTCAGATAGGGACACAAGATGGTAGAAACGCTCCCCAAGCCTTCGCCTCCTAAGTGTACATCTGGTGAACATGACTGGACCCCACTGGGAACCTGCCGAAAGTGCAATTACTGCCATACGTGCGATAGATTCCATGAGGCATGATATAATATATAGGAGGATATAGTCTTGGTTGATCCCGCTCAGGCCCCAACACTGCCCGCCGTGACAGATGCTCCACCAGAGCTTCCTGTTGAGGCGGCACCAGACGCCCCGTCTGAACCCGCAGTTGAGGGTGAACAACCACCCGAAACGGAGGGGGAAACCTATGAATCCTGGCTAGAACACCTAGAGTCTAGCCCGGCACTGAAGGAGGCCCACGAGTCCACTACGCGGGCAAGGGACAAGGACATTGCTAAGGAACAGTACCGCAAGTTCCAGTCTTCTATCCAACCCGCGATTGACCGCTGGTCTCAGCATAGCGTCCAGACCCGCGAAACCCTGGGGCAAATGTACAGTAAGGTCCAGAAAGCCACCAATGATGGAACCCTGGACACCGATGTCATGCAGGAGTTGTTCCAGCAGTATAAGCCTGCAATGGAGGCCTTCAACGGCCAGATGTGGTGGGAGGGCAGTCACTATATACTGTCCACCATCGGCAAAATCATGGAGGATGACTCCCTCGCCAATGAGTAC
>Ga0209324_10001006_pt1 | contig 19576 bp, 20 predicted proteins | sample Rifsed19ft3_FD_184015 | JGI IMG/M metagenome (GOLD analysis project Ga0209324, IMG submission 184015) | Soil microbial communities from Rifle, Colorado, USA - sediment 19ft 3 (version 2) | ecosystem: Environmental > Terrestrial > Deep subsurface > Rock core/Sediment | place: Rifle, Colorado...
TCACTGAGTTTCATGACCAAGGTACCCACCCCTAACCCCTCCCAAGAGGGGAATAATTTGTACCATTGCAAAATATGTGCAGTTAAGTTAAACACGGACAAGCAGGGTTTGTTCATGCCACCTTAAAAACCGCTCAAATAAAATGAAAATTCCTATACAATGAAAATAACGGAATTTTATAACGATTTGTATTCTGCCAGCAATTTCCTGAATTTGTTAACCGTCACTTCATACGCTCCTTTGCCGGCAAGGTCGATCCCGGCATCTTTCAGAATTTTAAGGGGCTCTTTGTGCGATCCTGCCTTCAGAAATGTAAGATAATCTTCAACGGCAACTATGTCGCCAGAGGTTACACGCTCAGACAAAGCTATTGCCGCGGACAGACTGGTAGCATATTTGTAGACATAAAAGGCATTGTAAAAATGGGGGATTCGCGCCCACTCGTAGTTTAACTGCTCATCAATAACCATTCCCTTACCCAGATAGATTTCAAGGTTTTTCCTGTAAATGTCAGTTATGCTTTTCGCGATCAGCACCTTACCGGATTCAGCCATCTCATGAATCTCTTTTTCAAAATTTGCGAACATCGTCTGTCTATAGAAGGTTGCTTCTATTCGTTTCATGTTGTGATACAGAAAGAATTTCTTCTCTTCGCGGGATTCGGCAATCTTTGACATGTAATCAAACAGTAAAGCCTCGTTGAATGTCGAGGCTATCTCAGCCAGAAAGATCGGATTTTGATAATAGATATAGGGTTGATTTTCAATGGAGTAATCCCGATGCAGGCAATGACCGAATTCATGCGCAAATGTTGAAACATCAGAGAACTTTTCCGTGTAATTTAAGAAAATTAATCCCCGGCTCGCATAACTCCCCCAGGAGAACGCCCCTGATCTTTTGCCAGGGGATTCCAATACATCAATTACCCGTGCACGAACGGTAGCGTCGTACTTCCTGAGATATTCCGCACCGAGGGGTTCAAGCGCTGTACGAACCAGTTCAATTGCCTCTTCATAGGAATATTTCTTATCAACATCATCAACCAGGGGAACATAATTATCATAGAAGTGTAATTCTTCTATTCCAAGCTCTTCCTGTTTCAGGGCATTGAACTCGCTGATCACATCGATGTTCTCTTTTACAACCTCAACGAGATTACTGATTACTGTGGTTGGCAAGTAATCGGGAAACAGGGCCATTTCCAGCATCGAAGAATAGTTGCGGACCTTCGCCAGCTTAATGTTTGCAAGCACGTTTGCAGCATAGGTATTTGCCAGTACATCAATATTCTGCTGGTAAGGCCGGTAATAGCAATCAAACACTTTTTGACGGAGAGCCCGGTCAGGCGATTCTAGGAGTTGCGCATATTTTGCATGAGAAAGGTGGATTTTTTCTCCCTTGTGTTCAAATTCCCCGAATGAAATATTGTTATCATGAAAGGCCGAAAAAACATCATCAGGCTTTTTCAAGGCAATTTCCAGTTCCGCCAAAACAGTTTCCGTTTCTTCGGAAAGGATGTGAGGACTGTATCGGGCATAGCTTTCCAAAAAGAAGCGATACCCTGCCAGACGAGCATTTCCATGAATCATTTTCTCAATATCATCCTGTGATAAAGCAGACAACTCTTTTTTTATAAAAACGGTTTCAGTAGAAATCCTTGAAACAAGCAGTTCAATACGACCTTTCATCTCTTCGTATACGGCGTTTCTGGTGTCCTCAAAAAAGCGTACATTCGCATATACATATAAATTTTCTCTCATTACAGAATGGTCAATATAAACCTGCAGGAACTGCCCGAGTTTACCGGAATCAGCAAGAGAGCCTTTAAACACCAGGAGCTGGGGAAGTCCCCTCTCCACATTTCGGTAGTCTTCCTCCCAAGAATCATCCGATGCATACAAAACAGACAAATCCCATTTGTATTTGCCTTCTATTTGATCTCTGTTTTTATTTTTGTTCATATATTTATTTCCCTATTTCCTTTACTTTTATTTTACCGTCCACGAACATCTCTTTTTTGATCTTTGGTAGTTTCTTTACCTTTGCTTCAATCTTTAACGCCATACTCCTGCTTCCAATCTTCTTTTTCATAACCAGCGTTAAAGGGGCCTTTCCCCGTAAACATTTTGCTCCTTTTTTATCATTACCTGTATGTTCTGCAAGTCTTCTTTCCACATCAGTGGTAATACCTGTGTATAATTTCCCATGTTTACACCGTATCACATACAAAAACCATTTTTTCATTTTTTATCAATCATGTCAAAATGTTTTTATTAAGCTTCTCACTAAGCATAAACGGCGCGAAGAATGGAGCGTCTGCATGCATGCCATTGTTATGCGCCTTCAGTCCTTACAATGTTTTGTCAGAAAACGATCCAGTTGGTAGGCGAACGACTGAATGTCTTTCCGGCCAAACGAAGAGGGGCCACCGGTAATCATACCGCCGTCCCGGAGTTCATTCAAAAGATTGCGCATAGCCAGCCGATGTTTTACGTTCGCTTCCGTATAGAGATCACCCCGCGGATCAATCGCATATCCGCCCTTCTCAACGACACGGTCTGCAAGCGGTATATCAGCAGTAATAACCAGGTCGCCCTGTTGAACCATCGCAATGATATGATTATCTGCCACATCGAATCCCGCAGATACCGTAATACTCGAAATGTACACCGATTGAGGAACCCTCAGATGCTTGTTCGAGACCAGAATCAACGGGACACGAACGCGCTCAACTGCCCGGAACAGGATATCCACTATCACACCGGGAAATGCATCAGCATCGACGAGTATCTGCATTCTACGCCTTTCCGAATAATAATCCCAATAATCCTGATTCCTTCCCAAGTCTTGGATCGTTAATCATATCAAGAGTTGTGCGGGTAGAATCAGATACGGATACTTTCACCTGTCCCCTCCAGACCGATTTTAACCCAAACATAGCATACTATAGTAAACGTTTAAATAAGGTGACATATAATCGTCATTGCGAGCGGAGCGAAGCAATCCTTCACCGAGATTGCTTCAGGCTTGCGCCTTCGCAATGACAACTTTCTTTTTGCGTTAACTATAATTATACTTTATTCAATAATTAACTATAGTTAAAGCGCATTATTTCATTTATTAGTTGAATTACTGCATATTGGTTATTCTTTTTAATATTTGAATTAAAGAACTTTTTGATTATAGCGATCTTTACTAACAAGGTTGGGGTTGAGTAAAGCGAAACCCAACGAACCGAATTATCTTTCTTGTTCTTTCCACCTTATCGGACATATCTTCACGGTTTTATCCCTGCCTGATATCCATACTTCTCCTCCCTGGATGGTACAGGGGAAATCCATAGTGCGTTGCGCCAACGCTGCCATTTCCTGAATGGCTTCCGTCGGCAGGTTTATTACCGATAGATTTTTGAAACGATCAATATCGGGATGTATCTTTTTCCACCAGGCGTTTGCACTATTGCCGCTATAGGCGTATATAATAACCTCTTTAGCGCGGCCACAGGCCTTGCGGATCTGCTTCTCATCGGGTTGCCCGATCTCTATCCACACCTCAATATTCCCGTTTAAATCTTTTCTCCACAGGTCCGGTTCATCGCCGCGGCTCACGCCTTGAGTGAAGATAAGGTCTTCATGGGCGTTTAGGACAAATGCCACTAAACGCACCATCATACGGACGTCATTCTCTGATGGATGCCGTGCGATGGTGAGCTTATGATCATGGAAGTAATTACGGTCTATATCCGCTATATTCAGCTCGACTCTAAATATTGTCGCTTTTATTGCCATAGTTATGACGTTATGTCCCCTGGGCCGTTTTTTATGTTAAGAATCTCTGATCGAGAGCAATATATTTTTACCTGTAAATATCCTTCTCTGTCATGCCCGAATGTCTCCCCGTTTTCACGAGGACAGGTTTATCGGGCATCCATCTTTTTAAAATACTGGATTCCCGCCAGAAACATGCGGGAATGACAAAATGAAGAAATAGTTTTTATCATCCTTTGCGACCGAGGGTCATATAAGCTTCATTAATCAATGGTTATTATTTTATAGATTCATTATGATATAATAATTATGCGAAAAATGAAACTGATATAAACATTCAATATTATAGGGGAGATTTTCGAAATGATCACGTTAGTAAACAGCATGAAGCATCTTTGCCTCTTTGGAATAAAAGTCTTTTTTATATTGGCACTGTTTGGTTCTTGCGCCTTGCCTGCCTATACTCAAGAGAATTTGTGGAAGGAACTCAATGATAAAACGACCTCGCTTTTACAAAAAAAGAGATATGCGGATGCAATAAAGGTGGGTGAGGAAGCATTAAAGGTAGCGAAAAATACCTTTCCTCCCGGCAATACCCGTATTGCAGATTCAATGAACTTGCTGGGAATACTTTATAGAACCTATGGCAGGTATGCCGAAGCCGAGCCTCTCTTTAACCAGGCCCTCACTATTTACAAAGAATCGCTTGGTTCAGACCATCCCTCTGTTGCCAAAGTATTATATGAGCTTGCGGAAATGTTTCACCTTCAAGACAAATATGCTCAAGCAGAGCCATTTTACAAACAATCTCTCGGTATCTATGAGAATGTGTTTGGTCCGGATCATCCCAGTGTTGTTAATGTCCTGAACAGAATGGGAGAGCTTTATCAAGACCAGAAGAAATATGCGAAAGCGATACCGTTCTACAAAAGGGCCTTGGCCATTGAAGAAAAAGCACTCGGTTCCGGCCACCCCGACCTTGCCTCTGCAATGAACAATCTGGCAACGCTTTATTACTACCAGGGTGAAAACACTATGGCTGAGTCCCTTTATAAGCAGGCGCTTGAAATATATGAAAAAGAATATGGCAAAGACCACCCTTTGATTGCAACCATATTGGAGAAAATGGCAGAATTTTATGAGGGAACCGGAAGAAAAAAAGAGGCGAAGCAATTAACAGAAAGGGCAAAAAAGATTTATTCAAACTATCAGAAATAAGAAATGATGCTATTTTTCAGGCGTCAGCCTGGTAGCCTGGTTAGGGTGGGCATTGCCCACCCTTTTGACGCACACTCGCGGTGTTGGGGATATGTGTGACATTTATAATGTTTGATCTTGCCAGACGGTTATTTATTGGCAGGCAATGCCTGCCCTACTTGGCCACAAGGTGGCGTTTCAGAAGAGAAACAAGCTTTTTTTACGTCATGTTTTCTGTCAATCATGATGAAAGCTTACCTTGAATATTCTGTTATGTCAACAGAGTTTTCAAGGAAACTGCAATTCTGTAAAGTCGTCGTAGTTATTAAATGCTTTTATACCCTTACGATTCCAGGAAATGACCCAACCGCTCCTTAAGCATATCCTTCATGTAGCAGTTTATCTCCCACGCATCGGCAATGGGTTTTCCGGTAAAGGGCAGGGTAACCATATATGGGGGCGGACCAAACTCGGAGCATATCGGTAAATAGTCTGCATGGTTCTTTTTTTGATGTTCCGCTATCTTTCCCCACCACCGTATATGCGCTTCAACGGCTTCCTTCCACTCCGACGCTCTCGGATCGGTAATCTGCGGAGAGGTTGCGCAGCCGACCCTTGCATGAATGTAATCGGCCCGTTCTATGACGCGGCTAACAGCCTCGTGCTGATCCTGGAGCAGGGAATTGTGTACGCAGCACCAGTGTGAAAAATCCGCAGTGAACCGTATCTCCGGCACGGCATCAATGATATACATGGTCGCTGTCGTACAAAAAGCCGCCCTGCCACGATGCGTCTCGTGCAGCACCTTTATCTCGCGCTCGGCGGCAATACTTTGGGTGCTTGCAATCACCCTTCTGTTTTCCTTGAAATGCCAGAAATCCTTGCCGCAATGGACGTTCACAAGCAAGGGATTTAGCCCAAGAACTTCGCCGAGCCCTTTTTTTAGGGACTCTATTTGCACATCAGCAGTCGCCCCTTCAGCCCTAACCTGAGCAACCAAATCCAGCCCGTTTTCATTGAGCAGAACGCCAAGCCTGTTTCTCCCGGCGCAGTCGTCGGGAACAATCATTTCAACTCCTTCAAACCCGGCATCCTTGATCACCTTGAGATTGTCCTCAAGTGTAGGCTTATTCATACCCCACAGGGTGCACAACCACTTAATTTTCATTTGCAGGCTTTTGTATAAATTCTTTTTTTGTTATGTTCAGAAATAATGGCAGGAGATAACTCCTGTATACAACCGATCCCCGTTCGCTGACGGGGACAAGAGTATGCCCAAAGGGCAGAAAGCATATAGGCGGCGGTGAAACCCCCGTATATGAGAAATACCAAATACATAGCCCCAACGGGGCGGCAGAAATCGAGGAATCGCAAAACATCACCACGGTAAAAGGGCGTTTTAAATAAATTATGACGAGAAATTTATTATGGAAATAATGATAAATTCCTTCCACCCCTTCGGGGTTAAACCCGTCCTCGACTCAGATCGGGGATGGGTGTTGTTCTTTTACGCAGGGGGCTTCACCCCCTGCTATATGCTGACAGCCCTTCGGGCTTGAACAAAGATATATTTAATAAAGCGTTACCGATCACCGTCCATCGTGGAATGCTGAGATTGTTTTTGAGCACCACGCCGCGTGATCCCGGTTCAGGCTGATCTTCTATAAGATGTGAAGTATCGTATCTCTTAGATTTTTCATATTACAAACATCCTACTTCAGATTTTTTGAACGATTGAGGTGGGGGCATTCTTAAATCAATGCGTAGGGACGACAAACCATCCACCCTTTAATTTTTACCCTCGACAGGAATATCTTCAGGCGGAATCCAGACGATCTTACCGTCTTCCCATGACGCAACGGGGTTGCCTGCTGTTTTATGCTGAAGTAATGCTTCATTAACAGCTTTAGATAGAGCTCTTGTTATTTTCTCTTTGTCTTCAAATATTTCAGAAATTTTGCCTTTTACTACTTTGTCAATCATTATATTCCTCCTGTATTTGCTTCCAAATCAATCCATTTTCGATCGATGTGCCGATTTCTCTTCCACCAGAAGCCAGAAGCTTGGGGACTCCAGCAACTGAATTATCATAAAAGAGCCATGTATCCGCCAATGGCATGTAAAGCTGGAAAAAATTATTCATACCTTTCTTATATCGCCTTCTAATGGTTTCTTTAGGCACATTATGTCCACCCATGCGGACTCTTTCTGCTACTCTTGCTATTGCAAATTCCTCATTTGGAAGCCAGAGAAAAACAAGGTGGAAAATATAGCCCGTTTGTTTAAGCTCTTTTATCCAGGGGGCAAAGGTACGACTCGCAAGGGTTGTCTCGAATGCAAAATCCACCCGTTCTTTTGCAAGGAGATGTATTCGCTCCAACATAACACGGCCCGCGTGAAAAGCCACACCTTCAGGATAAAAAGCAGAAAGCCCCTCGGCAATGACATCTGCGTTGACAAACTCAGTTACTCCCAGAGTGCCTTTAAGCAAAGAAGGAGCCGTAGTTGATTTACCGGAACCATTAGCTCCTGCAATTACAATTATATGCGGTTGCTGCTCAGCCATAAGATATTAAAAAGTTGTGTAAGTTGAGTTAAGAAAGTGAAATCCAACAAATTAAATCATTCATGCCCTACATTTACATCAAATGTACAAATACCATAGACTTGCCTGCGCGCAGAGCGCAAGCAAGTATGATCGGGATATAAGACAAATGCACAAATTCTCAACGGGTGTTGCCGGGCAACATGCTTAAATGCCTCTTTTACCCGCGCTACATTTGCTTCATAGCATAATATGCTCTTTCTATTGCAGGTTATTACGGTCTACCCCTTTGCTTGTGACCTGTCTGCATACATCGCACAGGCAGGTCTGCGATATTGAATTATTCCCTTGTCACGTTAGTAAGTTGTTGGGTTTCGCTCTTGCTCAACCCAACCTTACAACACTAAAATATGCACAAATGTTAGTTTTTTAGACATCACGATAACTTAATATTGCGCGCCAGTATGGTTTAACAAGTGATATAAAGGTTTTTGTATTCACAATCAATCATAACAGTGAAGATAATTTTTATTTTGAAATATTTTTGAAGAAATATTTAATTTTATCCAATAACGATAGTTCGGAAATACTAAATTCGTATTCTAATGCAAGGCTTACATTTTGCAGAGGAATCTTCCTAACCTTATTAAGTGTTACTATAAATATTCTGCCGTTGGTAGTGATTTGGTGTGTTTTTTGGTTAAAAATATTAAAATTATATTTCGGTGACTCTCCAGGATAAGTCGTTTGGATAGCTGTTGCTTCAAATGATTTATTTTTAATTGGTTGCTCCTCTATCGGCACTACGCCAACAAGCATTGTTATACTCTGTTCATTGTAAGGTGGAATAGACTTTAGAGTAATTGCGTTGTCTAGGTTTAATCTATCGTTACCTCCCAAGGAAGATGGCCATCCTTTAATACATTGAGTAGTTGAATATAGTGAGCGAGTTGGAAACATTTGACCTAAAACAATTCCCAAAACAAGAAAGATAAAACCGATAAACCATGGATTGTTAAATATTTTCATGCGTATTTAATCAAATAGTCTTACCTAAGCCTAGCTTTTGCACTTTATTCAAAACAGTTTAATCAAATGAGGGGGACACATCCTTTTTTGAGTCTACGTTATAAATCAAAAAGAAAATTCAGGTATAAACATTTTGCATTTTTTCAAGATATACATATGAGAACGGCTATTTCAATAGAATATTCGTTTGAGAAAAAACCCTGTTTGCGAATGATTGTCTTCTTGCCCCGACATTCTACTATATATCATTACCGATAAATTCAAAAATAAGATATGTCTCATCGCCCATGTCCTTACCGAATATGATTCGATGACATGTACCTTCATCAGACTGCCGAAGACAATCAATCAAATTAATCCTCTCCTATCATCGAAGCAAACGTAATCTCGTCTTTTTATTTGCTCCCGAGACCGCCCTGTCGACATAAAGTCGTCCGAGAATTTGTTCAGGCTCTTAACGAGCACATCCCATCCGACACTTTGCCGTTTTTTCTTGCCCGTGACGACTCTGCGTCCGTCCTTGTTATTTTCTTCTGTATATTTCATCATGCGTACCGATATCAAGAAGGGTTACCTCTTTTTCAGCAATGACAATCGTCAAAGATATTCTATATTTGTCAGTTATGCTTACTGCCTGAATGCCTTCAAGCTTCCCGCCGAGACGGTGGTATTTCAGATGGGGTTGAAAAGGGTCTTTTTCGAGATCGCGCAGGACACCTGCAAGTTTTGTTCTCAGTTCAGGATGACGCTTTTTAAACTTTTCCGCTGAGCGCATGAAGTGAGCAGTCCATACTAACCGGTACATGCTCAATCTTCGAGCCCCAGTTCCCTTATCAGATCTTCGGCCGTGCCCCGTTTTACCCTGCCAGCCTTTACATCCTCAAGCGACGCTCGCACGCGGGCAATATAGGCCTCATCTTCCGCTTCAATCAATTCCCGATAGCGTTTCTCGGAAAGCACAACATACCTGGGCTGATTGTTTTTGACCACATGGACCGGCCCCTTTTTTAAGGCTTCGTCAACTGCGCTGATTCCCCGTCTTTTAATATCCTGTGCTGCAATAGTATTCATATTTGTACTCCTTTCAGTACCTGATTCAGTGCCCAATTATACAAATTAATTACACCCAGTGGCAACACATAAAATTTTTATGCCACCAGCACTTTATTGAGTTCTTCCGCCAAAGGCCACAATTCTTCACCAAATAATTGATACGCCTTTCAGAAGGAATAGAGCCGTCGAATAATAGAGATGCAAACCTTTTGCTGGTTCAATCGTCTTCGATTGAACCTAAACATTTTGTAATTTTCATAATCTGGTACTAACTCAAAATCTACAGCCCCGTTCAAAACTTATAGTTCAATCGTTCGACTGAGCGCTCACGACGAAGTCTGCAACATTGAACCAGCAAAGGGGGATTCGGGGGGGTTGTGTTTTTTCTGGGCTATTTTACAACCCCCTAGCCCCCTTTACTAAGGGGGATTCTCTATGCCATACATCTATAACCCGTTTAAATAAAATGAAAATTTCTATACAATTGAATGAAAGGAGAGCGCTTTTCTTTTGAGGCAAAGCCCGAAGGGCTGACAGAGTATAGCCAGGGGCGATACATTGTCTTAATTCAATGACATTGCCTTGCGAAGGGGGAAAAGAGCGAGATCGGCTATGCCGCGCTATGAATTCATGCAAGAAGCTACACAAATAAATGCTGTTGACAATTTAATACGTCATACATATTATTAGTGCACTTAAGAAATACTCGCTTCAATTATTCGATTAACTAAAAAGGGAGAACACGTGAATAAAATTAAATTTACTGCGATCGGCTGTGTATTGGCGCTTGTCGTGATCAACGTTGTGATGCTGACAGTTACTGCTGCCGATGAACCACCTGCGCAGATAGGGTATGGTAGAGGAGGAAGGATGCAGGGTGGGTCTGTATCAATACATGGAGATGAACCTATCCAGCCAATTCCAATCAGCTTTGACTGGGACAGCACAAAGATAGAATTAGGAAAGAAATTGTTTTTCGAACCCAGGTTGTCCAAATCAGGCTGGATTACGTGTAATTCTTGCCATAACCTCTCAACAGGCGGCGCAGATAATCTGCCAACCTCTATTGGACATAAATGGATGCTTGGCCCGATAAACTCACCTACGGTCATCAATGCAAAATTCAATCTGGCGCAGTTCTGGGACGGACGTGCTAAGGACTTGAAAGAGCAAGCAAAAGGCCCCGTAGCGAATCCTATGGAAATGGCTTCAACTCATGAGCTTGCAGTGGAGGTATTGAAATCAATACCGGAATATGTGGCATGGTTTAAAGAGGTGTACAAAGATGAAAATATTACCATTGATAACGTCGCCGATGCGATTGCGGCATTTGAAGAGACGTTAACCACACCAAACTCGAGATTCGATTCGTGGTTAAATGGCTACAATAACAAAATTTCAGAAGCGGAAAGGCAAGGATATGATCTCTTCAAGGATAAAGGGTGCGCAGCCTGCCACAACGGTTTTGGTGTAGGAGGCAACTCTTTTCAAAAATTCGGAATTGCAAAACCCTATGACAAAGACACCCAGACTCTTGGCAGATACAACGTAACAAAAAACGAAAACGATAAATACGTTTTCAAAGTTCCCCTGCTGAGAAACATTGCATTAACGGCTCCCTATTTCCACGATGCCAGCACATGGAGTTTGCGTGAGGCAGTGACTATCATGGCAGGATATCAGCTGGGAGTTACGCTTACTGATGATGAAACGGGAAAAATTGTGGCATTTCTAAAAACCTTAACCGGAGATCAGCCTTCCATTATTTTTCCAACTTTACCACCCTCAAGCGAAAACACTCCGAAACCCAATCGGAATTAATATTACAACAATTATGCAATAGGACACAGATGAACGCTGATAAACTCAGATGGAAAAGGGAACACCTCAGAGTTGACAGCCTGAAAAAAGGCGATTTACCAGCGCCCGAATTAACTACGATCTGTGAGTATATTGGAACAACCTGAAAATATTTTGGCAAGTAAGCGGAATGGGACGTTGTATACTTGTCCTCGTAAAAACGGGGATTGGAGTGATCAATAACTTGAAAAGGCACGTGTATGAATATAAAAACAACCTTGTTAAGGGTTTTTGTGCTGGTTCAGGGCTTGTAGCCTGAACCGAAACATTTGGTTCAATCGAGGACGATTGAACCAGCAAAAGGATTGAACCAGCAACAGAGCAATTAAAAACTTGTCCTCGCATGATGTTCGCGGGGAGCATGTGGGAATGACATATAAGGTGTCTCTTATTTATTGCCTTTACTTATGGTAGGACAAGCGTCCCCGCTTGTCATTATAATGTCAGGCGAGGACACCTGACCTACCTCTGGGGCTGGGGGGGTATGGCAAACTTACACACCCCTTTGTCCCCTCTTTTTAGAGGGGAATCATTAAACTTTGAAACTCCTGAACATTAAGCTATGAAAGTTTCAGTAATTGTTCCAGCTTACAATGCCCGGAAAACCATTGGTCAGTGTATCGAAGCCCTTTTGTCCCAAAAATATCAACGTGAAAACTACGAGGTGATTGTTATTGACGACGGTTCGACCGATGGGACAGCAGATGTTGTTAAGACCTATCCGGCGAAATACCTTTATCAAAGGAATCAGGGGCCTGCCACCGCCAGGAATATAGGAGTGAAAGAGGCACAAGGAGAAATAATTCTCTTCACTGATTCTGACTGTGTGCCTACCGACAACTGGATTTCTGAGATGGTTAAACCATTTGAAGATAAAGAAGTCGTGGCGGTCAAGGGCGCTTATAAGACCAGACAAAAAAGCATAACGGCTCGATTTGCTCAGCTTGAGTTCGAGGAGAGGTTCGAAATGCTGAAGAAGGCTGAATCAATTGACATGGTGGACACCTATTCTGCAGGTTATCGTAAGGATATATTTCTGTTGATGGGCGGCTTTGACCCATATTTCCCCGTAGCGAATAATGAAGACACAGAACTTTCGTACAGGATGTCGAAACTCGGTTACAAAATGGTTTTTAATGCCGACGCCCTTGTTTATCATCTGAACCACCCAAGCTCTATCAGGAGATATGCAAGGTTGAAATTCTGGCGGGGTTACTGGAGAACGGTAGTTTACAAAAGATTTCCAGACAAGATGCTGAAGGATACCTACACACCGCAAACCTTAAAGCTGCAAATTCTTTCCCTATTCCTTCTCATTGCAGTCACTCCGTTTGCGGTCGTTTCATCAAAGGGATTGTACCCTTTGATCGTCATAGCACTCTCTTTCTGCATATTATCGCTGTCTTTTATTGTGCTAGCCATGAGAAGAGACCCCCTCATCGGGGTATGTGCCCTTTTTTTTCTCTGTATCAGGGCTGCTTCGCTAGGATTGGGGATGTTATGGGGTATTAGCCGTTCTCTGAGGACTTGAATTATCGCTCATATTATTACGTCAATACCGTCCATCAAATTCAGCAGACCAGGGTTCGGAATATAACGGTTACCGATTCCCGCAGTGTTAACCATTTCGATCTCGCCGTAAAATACATTTGATTTAACAGCCATACCAAAAATGCTGTTGCCAACAAGCATATCACCATGTTAACCCGTTACGCAAAAGAGTTGATTTAATAGCCACCCCAAAAATGCTGTTCCCGTCAGATATATTACCATTTTAAACCTCCGTTCAAAATTGTTGATTATCTGGTTCAAAATAACATATACTTATTATTAAGTATCGGCATTATTAGCAAAAACTTTAGTGAATAATCACAAACGGTACAGTCGAGAATGACCACTTGCTCATATATCGTCTTTGATTTTCAAATTTATTTATGGAAAAATATCTTGTCATTGTTTTTGTTCTTTACCTTCTTGTAGTCTTTTCAGGCTATGGGCTCAAGTATCTCAATCTTTCTTGTCTGAAAAAGTACGGGGCATCAATTCCTCCGGAGTTTGAAGGTCATATAGACCAAGCATTGCTCAGTAAAACACGGGACTACGTTGTTGAAAATACAAAGTTTGAATATGTTTCGTCCATTTTTCATACTATGATCCTCTTGATTTTTCTATTCGGCAATCTGTTCAATACATACAACTCGTGGATTGTCTCCCTGAAATTACCTTTCATTATTTCAGGACTAATCTTCTTTTTCCCCCTGCTCTATGCTGAAACATTGCTGGCAGTCCCATTCAGCCTTTACCACACATTTAAAATAGAAAACAAGTACGGATTTACCACAACGACGCCGAGATTGTGGATAACCGATTCCATAAAATCGCTCGTAATATCCACGATCCTGCTGGCTTTGATAACATCGACAGGGCTCTTGATTATTCAGGCGAGTCCCAATTTATGGTGGGTGTGGATATGGTGTCTTTTTCTTGGTTTTAGTATCGTCATGATGTACGTATTTCCTTATGTAATAGAACCTCTCTTTAACAAATTTACACCTATTGAGGACGAAACACTCCGGGAAGGTATTCACCATCTCATGCAAAAGGTTGGCGTACAGGTAAAGAGGATTTTTAAAATGGATGCCTCGAAGAGAACCAGACACACGAATGCCTATTTTACCGGCATTGGAAAGGTGAAAAGGATAATCCTTTATGACACCCTGCTTGAGAAGATGGACAACGATGAAATCCTGTCAGTACTTGCACATGAGGCTGGACACTGGAAGAAACGGCATCTTTTAAAGCATCTCATCGCTTCTGAGATTATCGCACTGATTGCGATGTATCTGTCCTTTAAGGTATTTCAGGACGATTCCCTCATTCATCTCTTTCATTTAAAGGAGAGCACCTTGTTTGCGAAGGTAATTCTTGTAGGTTTTATCGGCTCTATTGCCGCCTTTCCTTTCACACCGGTATTTAATTATTTTTCCAGAAGGCATGAAATTGAAGCCGACCTCTTTTCGTATGAGCTAACGGGAAATAGCCAGAGCATGATCAGCACCCTTGTAAAACTTTCAAAAGACAATCTCTCAAATCTCCACCCTCATCCCCTGTATGCTGTGTTTTACTACTCACACCCGCCGGTACTGGAAAGAATACGAAAACTGAAAGAACTGGTCAAAAACAAGGACACATAGTAAATTAGTTTTTTGAAAAATATCAATAACAACAATATTTTATCGCACTGTGATAGGGCAGGTTTCAAACCTGCCCCTACTTTGTTGGTTCAATCGTTCGACTGAGCGCTCACGACGAAGTCTGCAAGGGTGAACCAGCCTAGAAATGAATGCTATCAGAGCATATGCAAGAAATAATACGAATTTGGTTTGAAATATAGCATATATATTCATAAAATATCTATGCTTATAAATACAATATTTTTGAGGAGCAAATATATGTCAAGAACTACCATAACACTGCCAAATTCTTTGTTAGACGAATTGATGTCAGAAATTGAGGCAAAAAGCAAAACGGAAGCTGTCATAAAGGCCATTAAAGATGAGATACGGACGAAAAAGATGGAAAAAATAAAGACTATGGCTGGCAAGATGGAATTCACAAAATCAGCAAATAAACTCAGGCATGAAGATGAAAGACTCCGATAAAATCCTGGTCGACACATCAGCATGGATCGAGTTTTTTAGGAAAAAAGACCCTTATTATAAGGTCATTCTGGAATTAATTGATACCAGCAAGGTCTGTTGTTTGGGAATTATACTTGCAGAGTTGTTACAGGGGGCAAAGTCCCAAAAGGAACTTGATGTTTTAAAGGAATTCCTGCATGTGTTTGATTTTCTCCCGGAATCTATTGAAATGTGGAGAAAAGCAGGCGAACTATCTTATCTATTGCGCCAAAAGGGAAAGTCTGTCGGACTCTCAGATTGCTACATTTCAGTAGTTGCTACCACAAACGATGCAACACTCTTAACACTGGATAGACATTTTGAGGTCATTGAAAAAGAAACAGGATTAATTTTATATGGTTTCACATAATAAATAGTCAAGTAGGATGGGTTAAGTGAAACGAACCCATCATCCAGCAATCTGAGATTTACGATTTACGATTTCTGATTTAAATCATCATTTGTAAAACGTACCTTGTAAGTAAGACATTGATGTGTTCACTACGCCTGACTGTACGTGTCTGCACGCAGACAGGCTTCGTCCAACCATGAAAAATGCCACATCAGATGTCCTGAAAAACCGGCTCAATACAATGGAAATTCCCATACAATCAAATTACCCTTAAAAAATCATCGGCATGATTACGAATCTCTTCATAGGAAAAGAAAGGTATCTCTATATCATTTACCATATTCAAGCATCCCTGAGCATTTTGATTAATTTCTCAAGATTTTCATCTGATACTTTTTGCCCTCGTAATGTGCGAAAAAGTATCGGAAGCTTATCCTCTATTTTCCCTTTTGCCATAATATCATCGGGAATCTTTCCTGTTTCCACTGCCGCCAGATCAAAAAATGTATACCAGCCATCCGAACCCTTCTTAATTTTAAGATAGCCGGCATATTCCTCAAGCTTCTCTCTGCTTTGCGGTGGTGGCAGTAAACCCCGTTCTAACTTACTTATATTGCCAGGGTCCAATCCATTTTCGATACAAAACTGTCTAAGCGTTTTTTTAATAGCTATCCTGCTTGCTTTGAAATATTCACCAAATAATTTTTTCTCTTTCATATTGTCCTTCTCCTTTCATGTTGTATTTAATATACAACATTGTAATAAATAAACAACATTTATTCCCCATTTTCATGAGGACAAGTTTCAGGAGCAGGAAGCACATCAAGATTTATTTGATTTTTTACTGATATTCAAATTGCTGATTTCCCGGTATTTCTTCAATCGTACATCCTGTTCAAGCCTGAATTTCAGGGGTTGATGGCCTTTTCGGCATACGGTGGCAAATTCGCACCACTCACACTTCTGAGCATCTTCGGTTGGCGAAATGGGGAATATGCCGTCACGAATATAACTCAACAATTCCTTTACCGTCTCCCAGCATTGTCCCTGATAATTTTTCCAATCGGCATCCTTGATTGTTTTTTCCGGTGCACCCTTTTGCCCCTTTTTATCCTCCATATCCTGTGCAATATAAACAAAGGAGGCATCTTCCAGGCTTGCCTGACCTTGTTGAATACGCCCCTTCCTAATTTCTTCCGATAGTATGCGTTCTGCCATTACAATATAAAAGGGGAGTTGCAATTTTTGACCGCGGATAGCTGGTTTCAACAAATTTTCTTTCGAATATTTTCCAGATTTGTAATCCACCACACGGTAGCTAATGGCATTTTCCATTGATCCCTGTTTAAGGCATACAGGGACAAGCTTCAAATCTATGCGGTCAATCTTTCCTTTAAAAGTTAATTCTGAAGCCTTATCCTGTTTAGAGGATACAGATATTAGCTTGACCAGTTCGTCCTGCGCGCTGAGATGTGCCTTCCTTTCCAGATAGGTAGGAATATAACCCGTTTGTTCGATACGATCCAGATCCCATGTTACAAATTTTGTCAGAAAACCGAGTACCTCATCTTTTTTGTTCTCCCAGAGGATCGGGTATGGGATTGGTATCTGTCGTTCAATATCGGTGAAATATTTTTGTGCAATACCATGCAAAAGTTCAATGGGCTTTATCTCTTTTGCCTTTTTGTAAAAATATCCTTTCTCTATCAAATAACCATAAAAATCCTTTAAAATACCATGATAAAGGCTGCCGAGATCCACGGCTGCTATTACATCAATCTTTTCCGGTTCTTCCAGTGACTCCAATTCGAGTACCTTTCCCATAAAAAATTTAAACGGGCAGATACCAAATGACTCCAGGGCAGTGGGACTAATGCCACGACATGCCCGCTTTTCCCACCACTGAGACATATCACCGACAATCCCATCATATGCCGTCAATAGATTTTCATGACGCTCTATAAAACCCAAGGCCGATTGTGAACGAGCAAAGGGAACCGGGTTGATCCCAAGTGCCATCATAAATGAGGCGGGGTCTATTTTATCGAAAGACATCCGAATCCCTGCTTCCTTGGGAGTAAGCAAGGAGATTTCTTTCCCAAAAAGTTTGTCTCTAATCCCACGGGGTACATAAATACTATGAGTTTGATAATCATTCCTCGTTGTGGATGTGTTTTTAACCTTTTGAAGAATATCCATAAGGTAATGTGACTGAACCTTCGGTTTTCCCGCTTCATCAGAACGTTCATAGAGGAGATAAAGCCGTTCCCGTGCAGCATTCAACAGAAAATAAAAGAGCAATCGTTCTTCTTCAAAGCCTCTCAGCTTTTCTGGAATAAGATTTCCCAGCACCTCAGAGAGCCTGCGGCGGACATGGTCCCTCATAAACGGTTCTTCGGAAATAGCGCGTGGAAACACCTTTTCGTTAAGACCTAAAATAAACAAGGCGCGGAATGGGATACCCCGAGCCGACATGGCATCCAGCACCTTCACCCCCCTGCCGTTCTCCATACCCACGGGCAAACCTTCCTGCCGGCATGCATCCAGAAAGGTATCCACGAATTGATCCTGAGTTACTTCTTCATTCAAACAGTCCAGGGTACAAAGTGTATGGAGTAATTCCCATATTTTACTTGTTATCAATTGGTCTCTTTTTTGGTCATCAGGACTCATACCTTCAGAGGGAATGTTGATATAGCTCTGGAGAAAATGAGCTATACTGCGACTCATAGCCGCCCACGATGCCTTTTCAGGAAGAGAAGATAAGTCAGTTGATAATTTAAGAAGAGTTTTCTCAAGAAATTCAATTTGATTTGCTGGGATACGGAGGTGACTCCCTGTTTCTTCATCGTCTGAAAACAGACATTTAACCCCCTCTTTATCCCCCCCTTGCGAAGGGGGGGTAGTTCTGTTCTCTTTTGGTAACAGTTCCCCCCCTCCCCGAACCCCTCCCACCAGGGGCGGGGAATACTCATTGTTCCCTTCTATTCCTCCCCCTGTCCCCCTCACTGAGGGGGAGAAAGGGGGAGGGGGAAGGTTTAGGTGGGGGTGAACTGTTACCTTTTTTGTGACACCTTTTGACATATTTGCTGAATTATCCAAGTCCAGCGTCTCCTCTGTCATGGATTTCGCTTGTTCAAGCCTTGATAACCAGCACTCAATACCACCACGAATGCCCAATCTCCGGCTCAGGATATCCCAGAGATCAGGGCGTGGAGTAATTTCTTTATGATCAGACGCAGGCATCTTGAAATAAGGCGAATTCAGCAATTCAACGACTATAGGTCTATAATAATCTTCCCGCTTCAAGAGGAGTATTTGACGAATGACCTTTACCAGTGGATATCTTTCCAACGGCTCGTGTGTGCTGGTTGTAAACGGAATATAGTTTTCCTGAAATATTTTGCTGATGGCATCGGTGTAAGGTTCAAGCGTCCTTGCAACCACTCCAATTTCTTCCATCTTATAACCTGCTTCCGCCAATTGAAGTATCTCCTTAGCGACAGTCCATACCTCGTCCCTTTTGCCTGAGGCGTTAATAATGTAAACATTCGCCAAGTATTGGATATTATCTGAATTCTGGATGGTTCGGCTTTGCTCACCACAGGTTTCAGATGGTTCGACTTCGCTCACCACAAGTTTTGGATCCCCGATCTGAGTCGAGGACGAGTTTTGGATTTCACCCTGAAATTCACGCACATGAGCATTATCTTCTACTTGGGAATTCATAAGGCAAGAAAATCCTGTAACTGGTGGTAGTTCCTCTACATCACGTGCCAGCCCCAATACAAATGACTCAAAAAAGGGTTTTACATATCCAAAGGATGGATGTTTCTTTTGGTAAGGCAGAAATAGTACTGCAGGATAAGACTTAAAAATCTCTCCAAAAAAATCCTGTTCGACACCGGTAAGATCATAGAACCCATACGCCAGAATATATTTAAAGTTTTTAAGAAATTTTGAATCCTGCACACATGAAGTAGCCAGATGATAAACATCGGCATAATGGGATATATTTAAGCTCCCTAATTTTTGCTTGAACAGATCGTACAGATTGATTACTCCGTTGAGTTTCTGTACCTCAGCGCCCTCG